>Ga0315281_10000938_pt1 | contig 42042 bp, 37 predicted proteins | sample YL17G07_0_MG_FD_204540 | JGI IMG/M metagenome (GOLD analysis project Ga0315281, IMG submission 204540) | Sediment microbial communities from Yellowstone Lake, YNP, Wyoming, USA - YL17G07_0 | ecosystem: Environmental > Aquatic > Freshwater > Lake > Sediment | place: USA: Wyoming | collected...
CCTATGGCGACGTGCCGGCGAAGGTCCACCCGATCGCGAGCCGTTCATTGCTCGCGCACCTGATCAAGTTGAGGGAAGACGGCCGCGCGGCGCAGGCTGGCGAATGCTGGCGGTTGATCGGGCTCGACGCCACAGCTTCCTGAGCAGAGACCCCGGCCCGGACCCTTGTCGCGACCGGCCGCCGCGATTGCCGGTTGATGACTCGTCGCACGCAGGATTGGCAATTTACAGGTTTGCAAAGACAAGGTATTCCCCGCAACCGCCAGGTAACAGGCCAACGTGCGGTTCGCGTCCGGCAACAAAGCAACAAAAAGGTCGGTGTTGCATTCCTGGATCGCGCGCGCGGAAGCTAATGAAGGTCACTGAACGCGGGCGCGGATGACCAACCCCAGTTAAACTACGCGCCCATCGGTTCGACTTTTAAACCCTTGGCAAACCTGGAACACGGGCTGAAACGCAGGCCGAGGCCGGCGGGCCCGGCCCATTCTGGAGGAGAGGCATGATGACGAGTCTGATGCGAGTGCTTGCGGGCGTTGCCGCCGCCGCAGGGATGCTGCTTTCGCCGACGATGTCGGTCGCGCAGTCGGATTACCCCAACAGGCCGATCCGGCTGATCGTCGGCTTCCCGCCTGGCGGCTCGACCGACATCGTCGGCCGGATCACGGCATTGAAGCTCAGCGAACGGCTCGGGCAACAGGTGATCGTGGACAACCGCGGTGGTGCAGGCGGCACCATTGGCGCCGACATCGCCGCGAAGGCGGCGCCGGACGGCTACACGCTCACCGTCGGCACCACCAGCACGCACGCGGTGGCGGCCGGCGCGTATTCCAAGCTGCCCTACGACCCGGTCAGGCATTTCGCGCCGATCTCCCTGGTCGCCATTACGCCTTATCTGCTGGTGGTGAATCCCCAGGTTCCGGCCAATACGCTGTCGGAGCTGGTCGCCCTTGCAAAGAGCCAGCCCGGCAAGCTCAATTACGCTTCGGCAGGCAATGGTTCCACCACCCACCTGGCGATGGAAATGCTCAAGGACGTGGCCAAGATAGACCTGGTTCATATTCCCTACAAGGGCAATGCGCCCGCCGATCTCGCGATCCTTGCGAACGAAGTGCAGGCGGTGTTCGGCTCGATGCCGGCGTTGTTGCAAAACGTGAAGGCGAACAAGCTGCGCCCGCTGGCCGTGGGCACGGCGCGCCGTTCCCCGGCGCTGCCCGAGGTGGCGACGGTGGCCGAGCTCGGCTATCCTGGATTCGAAGCCGCGCTGTGGCTGGGGATCCTGGCGCCGGCCGGAACTCCGCAGCCGATCATTGACCGCTTGAATCGCGAACTGACCGCGATCGTCGCGACAGCGGATTTCAGGACCCTGATGGACAAGAACGGCGCCGAGCCGATCAGCAACACGCCGGAGCAGTTCGCCGCCATGATCCGCGCCGAAGTCGACCGTTACACCAAGGTGGTAAAGGCGGTCGGCATCAAACTGGATTAGCCGCATCGATTGGCCGCAGAAGGACCTGATCGCGTGAAGGACGCGATCCGGGCTGCCTCTGCACCCAGCCGTACTTCAGCCGTACCTGTTGTACTTTCGGATTGATCTTGGAAGCGCCGCCCCCCGACCATGTTCCGATCATTGCTCCCCGTCTTTCAGCAGCGCCGCCGCTTGTTGCAGGTCGGCAGTGTCGAAACCTTCGCTGAAACAGCCGTACACCCCGGCCACGACCTTTCGCGCATCCTCTTTTCTGCCCTGCTGGCGCCGGACGCGGCTCAAGCTCATGGCGGCCCGCAGTTCCAGCGATTGCGCGCCCTGGGCACGCGCGACATCGAGCGCTTGCTCGAAGCAGCGCTCGCCGTCGGCCAGCGCCCGCGCATCACGCCCCGCCCGGGCGAGGTGCAGCTCACCCCGCATTCTGTGCAATTCCGCCTCGTAGTAGCGCTCGCCGGCTTGTCCGCCCTGCGCTTCGTCCAGCACGCCCAGACCCTGATCGATTTGCCCGGCGGCGAGGTACGCCTCGGCAAGCAGAACGGTCCAGTGCATGCGCGAGGATTCCGCACCGGTGCGGCGATAGTCGTCCATACCCTGACGCAACTCCGCGATGCCTTCGATCGCGCTTCCGCTCATGGCAAGAGACCATCCGCGAAGAATCCTGCCCATCGCCTGGAACAGCGAAAATCCCTGCTCCTTTGCCAACGCGATGGCCGCCTCGGCCTGCGCCCGCGTCTGTTGCACGTCCCGGCGGAACTGGTGCACCCAGGCCGAAAAAACGAGGACCCATGCCAGGTTGTACGGGTGGTCGAGGTCGCGCGCGATCAACAGCATTTCGTCGGTTCGCTGCAATGCGCGGGCCGGCCGGCCGCGCAACCACGATCCCCAGGCCGCAAACGACAGCACGCTGACCCCGAGGTCCAGCCCATTAAGGCGAAAGGCGAACGCGCAGTGCTCGGTGGGGTCGTAAAGGGCGACCGCCTTTTCGATGTGCACCAGGCCGGCCTCTAGTTCGCCGGAATAAAGCAGGGTCACGCCCAGCGCGCGATTCGCCTGGATCAGCGCCACCGTGGACCCTGACATTTCCGCCAAGCGCAGCATTTGCTCGCCGAGTTCCCGCGACGGCTGATATTTCGCGCGCACCAGATAAAACGACCACAACCCGTTCAGCAGCGGCAGGATTTCCGGCGCGTCGCCGATCTGCCGGATCAGTTCGCGCGCCCGCGCATAGATACCTTCCAGTGCCGGCGCCGCATAGCCCTTGGTGGGCGTCAACGCCAGGCCATAGCTTGCCAGCAGCAACAGTTCCCGATGCACGCTCTGCGGCGTGACCGGCAACGATTCGTGCAGCTTGAGCGCAGTGTCGAGATGATGGATCGCTTCCACGTATGCGGAGCGCTCGATCGCGCGTTGGGCCGCCCGCTGCCAGCAACCGACCGCCTCCTCGGCAAGTCCGGCTTCGGTGTAGTGGTGCGCCAGCAGTTCCGGCTCGGTTTCCCTGATTTCCGGAAACCGCTCTTCCATGACGCGGGCAATGCGGTCGTGGAAGAAGACGCGGCGGCGCTTCAGCAGCGACTGGTACGCGGCGTCGCGGATGAGGGCGTGCTTGAAAACATACTCGATATCCGGCGGCTGGCCGCGCCGATAGATCAACTCCGCCTCGACCAGCCGTGCAAGCCCGTGATCGAGCGCCAGTTCGTCTACCGGCGCCACGGCCCGGATCAGTTCGTAGGAGAATTCGCGACCGAGCGCAGCGCCGATCTGAGCAATCTCCCGCGCGGCTGCGAGGCGATCGAGCCTCGCCATCAGCGAATCCTGCAGAGTGGTCGGAATCGCCAGTCCCGACAGCGGGCCGGTCAGCCGGTACTCGCCCGACTCCGCGCTGACCATGCCCGACTCGAGGATCATTTTCAGCAACTCCTCCACGAACAGCGGCACGCCATCTGTCTTGGCCACAATATGCTGGACGACCTCGGCCGGCAGCGTCCTGCCGCGCAACAGCTGCGATATCAGTTCCTCGGCCTGCGACTGGCTGAAGCGGCCCAGCATCAACTGGCTGAGGTACGAACGGGCGGTCCACGGCGGGGTGAAATCCGGCCGGAAGCTCAGGAGCAGCATCATCCGCACCGCAGGGATCTGGTCGATCAACAGCGTGAGCAGTTCCAGCATCGACGGGTCCGACCAATGCAGGTCCTCGAACACCAGCAGGACCGGACGCTGCAGCGTTTCCTCGACCAGCCACGCGGCCAACGCGTCGGCGGTTTGCCGCTTGAGTTGCAGCGGGGTCAACTGCAACGCCGGAAATCGGCCTTCGGGGACCGGGACCGACAGCAATGCGGCAAACAGCGGAATCGCCCGTTCGTCCGCGAAGCGATAGCGTCGCAGCAGGCGCTCCAGCTTGGCGAGCCTGGCGTCGGGCGTGTCCTCGCGCTGGAACTCGAGCGTTTGTTGCAGGCGCGTGATGATGGGATGCAGCGCGCTATTGGTAAAATAAGGCGAGCAGCGGAAAGTAATGCACATGCCGCTGTCTGCGGCGATCTGTTCGCGGAGCAATCCGACCAGCCGGGACTTGCCGATGCCCGCCTCTCCCAGGAGCAGCGCCACTTGACCGGACCCGTCCTTGGTTTGCGCCCAGCGCTCGGTCAAAAGCTGGATCTCGGCGCCCCTTCCCACAACCGGCGATGTGGCGCCGGCGGACGCGGCATCGGACCCGTGCTCCGCTTCGCGCACGCCGAGAACGCGGAACGTGGCGATGGGCTCCGAACGCCCCTTCAATGCGAGCGGCCCGGCTTGCTCGAAAACAAAAGAGTCTTCGGCCAGCTGCCTCGTCGCAGCGGTGATGAGCAGCGAATCCGATGCGGCCAGCGCCTGGAGTTTGGCCGCGACATTCGGCGTCTCTCCGAGCGCGAGCTGCTCGGGACGGGCGCCGCCGCCGACCCCGCTGACCACCACCGGACCGGTATGAATCCCGATGCGGACCGAGAGGCGCCCGCGCCCCGGAACGTGGACCCGGTTCAACTCCTGCATTGCCTCCAGGATTCCGAGGCCGGCGTGGACCGCGCGCCGGGCATCGTCTTCGTGGGCCCGGGGATAGCCGAAGTACATGAGCAATCCGTCGCCGAGATACTGGGCGACGTAACCGTCGAAACGGTGGATTACCGCAGCGGTCCCCTCCTGATACCGGCGCAGCACATCGCGCAGATCCTCCGGGTCGATTTGCGCGGAAAGCTCGGTCGAGCCGACCAGATCGCAGAACATCACGGTGAGCTGGCGGCGCTCTGCACCGGCCATCGGCGCCGCAGTCTGCGCTTCAGGTTCCGTGCCGGGAGGCGCGTTGGCGGCGGGCATATCGAGCGCAGGCTGGCCGCCCTTCCAGACCAGCATCCTGCCGTCGTGGTCGACCGCAAGCTCCAGCACCTCGACAATTTCGGACTTCAGGTCCTCGACATACGCGTCGTCAATCCCGAACTGGCGCTTGAGTGCGCGATACGACACCCGCTGCTGCCGGCGCAGCATCGCGATCGTCACGTTCAAACACTGCTCGAACGTCATGCCGGCCACTGGCGTTCCCGATCCATCCCTGCCCGTGCTCCCCCAAATTCCAACGCGTGTTCATATTGAGACTGGAAACCGCCGATTCATGCGGCGCAAGGGCCGGGCGCAACCGGCGCTAGGATACAGGCAACCTCGCAAATTGCAATCGCCGGAGCGGCCCCGCCGGGCTGTCCGCCGCCTGCCATCTTTCGGCGCGCCCTCACGCGGCCACGCCCATCGACCGGGCCGAGTTCCCGCGCAACGAGACCAGCGGAAGGGAATGCGCGTGCGGTTCCGCGCCATTGACTTTCTGCATCCGGCGACCGCACAATTCCCCGAAACGCCCGTCGCGAGGCGTCCAGGGGGCACCGATCCGGCATCACTGCGGCATCGCATCGGCATCAATGCCGGCGACGCCCGGATTGCATTTCCCGTCACTCTCGTATTTCCGGAACAGCATCGTCGCAGGCGACGGCGGCCGTGGTTCCGGGGTTTGGCTGCGGCCGATAATCTGAACAGGTTCCTCGATGAACCAGGGGGAGTTAGCGATGAGCAATGCGCAGTGGACCGACGACTTTCTCGAGGGCAAGCGCCAGCAGGCCGACCCGCAGTTCGATGCCAACATCAAGGCGATTCTCGACGCTGATTTCCTCGACGAGAAAAACAGGGGGCTTTTTGCGGGCTGGGTGAAATCGCAAGGCGATCTGATCGCCGAGGCCGTGCAGATCGCCGGCTCGCTGCCCGGCGAGGACGATCTTCCGCCCGCGACGATCCGGAAAATCGATCAGCTGTACCTTGCCCTGGACCGGCAATACGGGGAATTGGAAAAGTGGCGGTGGCACATATGGCCCCCGGAATTCCAATTTCATATCGACGGTACGCGGCTCGCCACGCTGCTCGCCTGCAAGGCCCTCGCGAATCGACAGCTGGAAATTGCGGTTTCCGCGATGAATGGCGCGCTGAAAAGCGCGGTTCCCCTGGCAAAACATTTCGAAGAATTGTCCGCCCGGGTCGCCGCGGAACCGGGTTCGAGGGAACAAATCGGCGCGCGAAATCTGGCCGCCTATAACCGGTTTCTTCAGATCACCCAAAACGTGCGCGACACGCCGGACCTGTTCCTCTGCGACGGGGCGTTTCGCAAGGCGCAGTTCAAGTCCTATCCGACGGTCCTGCAGGACACCTTTACGCCCACGCCGTGCCCGGTATGGGTCGACGAGGAAAAACTCAGGACCGGCTTCAACCTTTGGCGGGAGCACATGCCGGCATGCGTGATGGCGCTGTTCGTTCACAGTCTGCCGGCCTGTTACCTCGACAGGAAGGGAATTCCGCTGCTCTACCGGACCGAGCGCCTCCTGAAACAGGAATTCCTGGCCCAGCGGATATACGAGACCGGATTCTTTTTGAAGGATGTGATGGACGAAGGCGGGCTGTCGGTGGTCAAGGATACGGGGGCCATGCACACCGCGTGGTTCGCGGCCGCAGTCCACAAATTCCGGCCCGACCTGACGTTCGAGTTCGGCACCGGTCTCGACCCGCGCTGGAGCGACGCCCAAGGCAAGATCCTCGGTTACCCGGAGTTGCTCCGCGATCCCAGGATTCAACGGGAATATGAAGAGCAGTCACTCGCGGCGCCCGTCGATTACACGGCGTCCGACCTCGGCGCTCCCGGCTTCGAACGGCTGTTCCGGGACTGTCTGCAGCGCAACGTGGATTTCCAGGGCCGCCGCCTGTGGGGCCGCGGGTTTCAAACCGCGACCAAGGTCCGTTACCTGCACGCCTCCATGCGCTACATGGCGCTCAAGCATCTTTCGGACGATGAGATTCAGAAGACGATTCGGGAGAACGGGCGGCCCGTCAACCAGGAAGACATGGCCTTCGTTCTTCTGACGATCGGGTATGTGATTCCATTTGGCGTGGAGAAGCTCGGCGGGATTCTGAGCCGCACGCAAAAAGAGGCGTTTCTGCATTGCTGGAAGGTCGTAGGCCACATCATGGGCATCGGCGACGATCTGCTCACCGACGACTGGGATGAGGCCAAGGCGCTTTACGAAAAAATCAAAGACCGCCAGAAGGGCACCTCCGACAACGGGGTAAAGTTGAACAACGCGTTGTGCACCCTGATCGAGACCCTGTTGCCGCCCTGGATGCCGTTTCGCAGCGCGATGGGACCGGTCTGGATCCGGGATCAGATGGGCGAGGATGCCGACCTTCTGTTTGACGCGACCCACAAAGCCGCATCGCGGAATCTGCTGGTCCGCGGGTGCTGGGCTTTCGGAAAGCACGTTCTGGTCCGCGGCTATTTCCTCAGCCGCCACTGGTTCTTCGACGGCATTCCGCCCGCCCGCGCCGCGATTGACGCCAAAGTGCAATTGATCGCGAACAGCATGATCGAATGCTTCAAGCAGACTTACGAGCGGGAGCGCTTCGATTTGTTTCCTCAATTGATCGGAGACACGGCGAATCCCGGCACCACCAAGGCCGAACAGGACAGCAGAACGGCGATCCGGGCCAGGTTATTCACCTGGGCGATGGCCGGCGTGTGCCTGGTCCTGCTTTTCCATCCTTTCTTTTGGATCGGCGTCGCAAGTTTGCTGATTTCGTTCCTCGGCTCGACCCATTGGTTCGGGCCGGCATTGATTTCGATTGGCTGGGGCGAGCCGGCGGCGAACGCGATGTTCTGGTCGATGTTCTGGTTGTGTATCATCGACCTGATCGGCTTCACGCTCATCGAGCGGAAATTGAAGGGCTGCCTGCAGGAGTTGGCGTTCAAAGTGCCGGCGAAATTCCTGCTCTGATGGAGGGCGATTCCGGCGGCGGGCCGGTGGGTCCCCGGCAGGGTCGGGTGGTTTCCGCTGTCGCCGCATCCCGCGCATCGTCGGGCAGCGAGTCTTCGAGCGCTTCATCGCCTGCGGCGACCTGCATCAGGGTTTAGCACGCATCTGCTGCGACGCCTGCCGGCACGAGTTTCTGCTCGCCCAGCCAACCGCAACATCTTGCGGAACCGAAGAATACTGATTGAGATGCCTTCCCTGTCCGGCGAAGAGAAACTGATGCCGTCGCCAGTTTGCCGTGTCGATCAATGCCCGCGACCGCACTATTCTCTCCGGCGTGGCCACAGTCGATCCAACCTTGTTCGGAAAACAACAACGAATATTCGGACATGCGTTCAGCCCGCAGTCTTCGAGGCGCAATTGCACGGCTCGACGAGCAAGGGCGCCGGCATTGCGTGCCGATACCAACCGCCGGTCACAAGAAGAATTTTCCCTGCGTAATTTTTATTGATCCGGGAATCGCACAATTGCGTTACCTGTCGGCACCTGCCCGGACAGGAATTCAACATTTCGCCAAACGATTTGCGATAGATCATATTGTCAATTGGGCGTCGCCCTAGACTCCTTTCAAGTTTGAAATCGATTGCAAAAAAAGGAGTTCCTTACATGAAACTGACGAGACGGGCTTTCATTCAGGCGTCGGTCGCCACGGGCGGTTTGCTGATCGCCGGTTTTCCTCTGGCACAGCCGGTAACCAACGCGATGGCGCGGCGCAAGGCCAAAGCCGCAGGTCCGGCCAAGGGCGAGTGGGTGTCGACCGCTTGCCAGGGATGTACTCAATGGTGCGCGATCCAGATCTTCGTGCAGAAGGGTCGCGCCGTGAGTGTGCGCGGTAACCCGTTGAGCAAGACCAACGGCGGCTACATCTGCCCCAGGGGCCACCTGATCCCCCAGCAGACCTACGATCCCGACCGGATCAAGGTGCCGATGAAGCGGACCAATCCGCAGAAGGGCCGCGGCATCGATCCGAAGTTCGTCCCGATCACCTGGGACGAGGCGCTCGACACCGTCGCCGGCAAGATGATGGAACTGCGCCGGAACAACGAAGCCCACAAACTCGCCTACATCCGCGGCCGCTACTCGCCGACCTCGACGGATCTCCTCTACGGCACGCTGCCCAAGATTTTCGGGACGACCAACTATTTCTCGCACAGCGCAATCTGCGCCGAAGCCGAAAAAATGGGGCCAGGCCTGACCCAGGGCTTCTTCGGCTATCGCGATTACGACCTCGCCAATACGCAGTGCCTGGTGGCGTGGGGCACCGACCCGCTCGCCTCCAACCGGATGGTGCCCAACACGATCGGCAAGTTCGGCGACATCCTTGCTCGCGGCACGGTCATCGCGGTCGATCCTCGCCTCTCCAATTCAGCAGCGAAAGCCCACGAATGGCTGCCCATCAAGCCTGGCACCGACGGCGCGCTGGCGGGCGCCATCGCCCACGTGCTGCTCACCGAGGGGCTGTGGAACAAGGAGTTCGTCGGCGACTTCACCGATGGCGGTAACCTGTTCGTCGCCGGTCAGACGGTCGACGAGAAGGCTTTCGCCGAGAAAGAGACGTTCGGCCTGGTCAGGTGGTGGAACCTCGAGTTGAAGGACCGCACCCCGGCGTGGGCCGAAAAGGAAACATTGATTCCCGCGGCGCAGACCATTCGGGTTGCGCGCGCCATGGGCAAGGCGGCGCCGAAGGTCGCGGTCTGGATGGGTCCCGGCGTTGCCATGAACCCGCGCGGCACTTACGCCGCGATGGCGGTACATGCGCTGAACGGTCTCGTCGGCTCGATCGACGTCGAAGGCGGCACGCTGCAGAGCTCCAGCGTGCCGATCGGCGCGTTCCCGAAATCCGACGCTTACGTCGACGACGTCGCCAAGGCCGCCGGCAAACAAAAGAAGATCGACGGCCGCGGCGCGAAGGACATGCCGGCGATGATGAGCGCGAAGCCCGGCAGCGGCGTGGTGACCAACAATATCGCCAACGGCATGCTCAAGGATCCCGGCGCGGTCAAGATGCTGATCAGTTCCTGGAGCAACTTCAACTTCTCCTGCACCGACCCGTCGCGGTGGGACAAGGCGCTGGCCGCGGTGCCGTTCTTCGTCCACATGGTGACGAATGCCTCCGAGATGACGCAGTTCGCCGATGTGGTGCTCCCCGCCACCCACAACTCGAGCGAGGGGTTTTCGATTGTCACCAACATGGGCAACCTCCACGGTTATGCCACCATCCAGCAGCCTGCTGCGAAGCGGCTGTGGGACGTGAAGCAGGAAGAGACTGAGGTGGTATGGCTGCTCGCCGAGAAGCTGAAGGCCAAGGGGTTCCCCAACCTGTTCGACTATTACTCGAAGGAGTTCAAGGATCCGGAAACCGGCAAGTTGCCTGCCAACGAACGCGAGTTCACCGAGATCGCCGCCAAGATTTCCAGCGCGCCACTGTGGATGCCCAAAGAGCCGCTCAAGGGCGACAAGATCGAAGGCTGGGCGGATTTCCGCAAGAAAGGGATGTACAGCGGCGCCAAGTACAGCTTCAAGAAGGGCTGGGGCGGCAAGTTCGCCACCGCGACCAAGAAGTTCGAGTTCTACAGCGAGACCGCGAAGAAGGGCCTCCTCGAGCACGCCAAGAAGTACGAGACCACGGTCGACGATATTCTCGCGGTCAGCGGCTATGTGGCCCGTGGCGAACTGGCTTTCGTGCCGCACTACGAGCCGCCGAAGCGTCACGGCAGCGCCGCCGAGTATCCGTTCGACTTCATCGACTACAAGTCGCGTCTGAACCGCGAGGGCCGTTCGCAGAATCTGCCCTGGTACCAGGAGTTCAAGAAGGTCGATCCGGGTGACGTATCGTGGGGCGACGTGCTCAAGATGAATCCGGCCGATGGCGCGAAACTGGGCCTGAAAACCGGTGACGCCGTCAAGGTCTCCTCGGTGGCCGGCTCGATGGTCACCACGCTGAAACTCTGGGAAGGCGTGCGACCGGGCACGGTCGCAAAGTGCTTCGGCCAGGGACATTGGGCGTACGGCCGCGTCGCCTCGCGCGACTACGCCAAGGCGCAGCCGCGCGGCGGCAACAACAATGACATCCTGGTCGATGACTACGACCGGTTGAGCGGCGCGACCGCCCGCAATGGCGGGTTCACCGGCGTCAAGGTCCAGAGAGCCTGAGTCCAGGCAACGCGAATAGAAGGAGAGCAAAAATGTCTAGACTTGGAATGGTCATCAACCTGCAGAAATGCGTAGGTTGTGGATGCTGCACGCTTGCCTGCAAGGCAGAGAACAACACCCGCACCCGCGCCAAGGGCCAGAGCCACAACTGGGCCGACCTGGTGATGAAGACCGAGGGGACGTTCCCGGATTCGATGCACTGGGTGATGCCGGTGCTTTGCAACCATTGCACCGACGCGCCCTGCGTCGCGGCCTGCCCGGTGACGCCGAAGGCGATGTTCAAGACACCGGAAGGCGTCACCATGCACAACGATGCATTGTGCATCGGCTGCCGGGCCTGCCAGAACGCCTGTCCGTACAGCCATGCCGAACTCGACGAGCGGAGCCTTAACGGCGAGACCTACAGCGTGATCAGCTTTAATCGTCCCGACACCAGTACGCAGCCCTATTGGACCGACAAGTCGGCGATGATCCCGGGATGCACGGCGTCGGGCGCCGAAACCGCCAAGATGGCTGGAACCGCAACGCCCGCCATGAACCAGTTCGCCGCGGGTGACGTCGATGCGATCCGCAGGGCGGGGGTGGTCGAGAAATGCACGTTCTGCTACCACCGCACCAGCAACGGGCTGCAGCCGGCGTGCGTCGAAGTCTGCCCGGCAAAAGCGCGCATTTTCGGCGACCAGGACGATCCGAATTCCGAGATCTCCCGGGTGCTGCAGGCGGAGAAGTCGATCCGCCTCAAGGAGGACAAGGGTACCAGGCCGAACGTGCATTACATTCGCGGCTACAGCGCCAGGGTCTGATCGGCCGGGCGCGGGCATCTGCCCCGGGGGCGGCGTACCGCCCCTCTTTTTTTATGTCAGGAGTCCGGATGGCACCTTACGATCCGCAGCAGGCAAGCGCTCGCGAGACCCTTTGCCGCCTTCTGGCGGCATGCTACTACCAGCCGGGGCCAGAGTACGCGGAAGAGAGGGTCTTCGATTCGATGCTCGATGCCGCGACGCGGATCCACCCGGACCTGGCGGCGCGCGCGCGCCGGCTCGGCGAGGAATTCTCTGCCGAAGAACCGCAGAGCCTGCTGGTCGATTACACGCGGCTGTTTCTCGGCCCAAACCAGATCATCGCCAAGCCTTACGGTTCGGCCTGGTTGAGCGCAGAAACGACCCTGATGCAGGACTCGACAATGGCGGTCGAGCAACTCTACGACGAGGGCGGTTTCGAGATCGACGAGAATTTCCGCGAACTGCCCGACCACATTGCGGCCGAGCTGGAATTTCTCTATCTGCTGATTTACCGGGAAAATGAGGCGCGCCGCAATGACGACCAGGAAGCGCTGACAGCAATCACCGGTCTGCGAAAGCGTTTCCTCGATGAACACCTCGGATCCTGGATCGGCCCTTTCACAGAGGCTGTCAGGGCCGGCGCGGACCGCGGTTTTTACCGTGAGTTGGCCGAACTGACCGAACGATTCGTCAGTATGGAGGCGGGTGAAGACCGGACACCGTAATTCTCGGCTGCACCAGGGGAAAGCGGCAGACGCGAGACAGCAGCGTCAGCGACAAATTTACGGCCGGCTCCGGCGGCCCCATCCGCAGAGCCTGGAAATCGAATATATTGCCGGCATGAGTTCGACCGAGAGTCAGGAAGTGCTTGATGCAGCGCTGACGCTGATTCATTCCCGCCAGCACATCTCGCCGAAGCGGCTCGGCGATCCAGGCCCCAATTCCGAACAGGCCGGGAAAATCCTCACCGCCGCGAGCGCCGCGCCCGATCACGGACAGCTCACACCCTGGCGCCTGGTCATCATTCCGCCCGAGCGGCGGCACCTTCTGGCCGAAGCGTTTGCCGAGGCACTCGTCGAGCGTGACCGCGAAGCGACCGCAGGGCAGCGGCAGGAAGCGCGCGAGAAGGCCTACCGGGGCCCGTTCCTGGTCATGATCATCGCGCGTCTCGATCCCGCACTGGGACCGACGCATCCGCAGGAACGCCTGATATCCGCGGGCTGCGCGGTACAGAACATGCTGCTCACCGCCCACGCCATGGGATTTGGCGCCGGCCTCTCCAGTGGCAGGGCGCTGTACTCCCAGCGCATGCGGGAGCTTTTCGGGCTGGCCGCGCACGAGCAGCCGCTTTGCTTCATCACGGTCGGAACGGTGCTCAGGGGCAAGGCCGCAGCGGCGAGGCCGGCGATAGCCGACTACACCTCGACACTTTGACCGATCCGCCCCGGCGCCGGCCGTTCCTGTAAAGACACGTCACAGGCGCTGGTCCAGCGCGTCGAGCTCCTCGTGCAGCGCCAGCCAGCGCTGCTCGGCGTCGGCAAGCTTCCAACTGATCTCGCCCTGCTGCGCGATGGCGGCCTGCATGCGCTCGCGGTTCGCATCTTCATAAATATCGGCGCTTGCAAGGACTTTTTCGAGTTCCGCCTTTTCGCGGGTCAGCGCTTCGATTTCCTTTTCGACTTTCGCAAGTTTGGTTGCCAGCGGCTTGCGCAGGTTCGATGCGCGCTGCCGCGCTGCGGCCTGCACGCGGCGCAGTTCTTTGCGTGACAAGCCCTGGTCGGCAGCCGCCGCCGTCTCGCCGCCGTCGATGGCGCCTGCCGCCTGCGCCGCCGTGCGCGCCCGCCGATCGCTCTTGTCGTTCTCCAGCCAGTTGCGGTAATCCTCGAGGTCGCCGGCGAACGGGGCGACTTCGCCGTTCGCCACCAGCCAGAGTTCGTCGCAGGTGCTTCTGAGCAGATGCCGGTCGTGGGAAACGACCACCAGCGCGCCTTCGTAGCCCTGCAGCGCCTGGGTGAGCGCAAGCCGCATTTCAAGATCGAGGTGGTTGGTTGGCTCGTCGAGCAGCAGGAGGTTGGGCCGCGCGCGGATGATCAGCGCGAGCGCGAGCCGCGCTTTTTCTCCACCTGAGAAGGGCCCCACTTTCGACAGCGCCATGTCGCCGCGGAAATCGAAGCCGCCGATGTAGTCCCGCAGTTCCTGTTCCTTGGTGCGCGGCTCCATTTTGACCAAATGCCACAACGGCGACTCGTCCATCCGCAGCGATTCGAGCTGGTGCTGCGCGAAATAGCCGATGCGCGCCCCCTTCGCCTCGAAGCGCTTGCCGGACAACGGCGCGAGTTCTCCGGCGAGAGTCTTGATCAGCGTCGACTTGCCCGCGCCGTTGCGGCCGAGCAGCCCGATGCGACTGCCGTTCCGCAGGTTGAGCGTCACTGCTGGCAGCACATCGTGGTCACCGTACCCCGCGCACAATGCATCAAGCTGAATCACCGGGTCGGGTCGCGACACCGGCGCGGCGAACTCGAAGGTGAACGGCGAATCGACGTGCGCCGGCGCGATGAGCTCCATGCGCTCCAGCGCTTTCAGCCGGCTCTGCGCCTGCTTCGCCTTGGTGGCCTTGGCGCGGAAGCGCTGCACGAAACTGTGGATGTGCTCGACTTCGCGCTGCTGGCGCGCGTAGGCTGCCGCCTGCGACGCCAGCGCTTCCGCGCGCATGCGCTCGAATGCGCTGTAGCCGCCGGTGTAGAGCTTGAGCCTGCCGTTGTCGAAGTGGCAGATGTGCGAGGCGACGTTGTCGAGGAATTCGCGATCGTGCGAAATCACCAGCAGCGTGCCGCGATAATTGGCCAGCCAGCGCTCGAGCCAGATTACCGCATCGAGGTCGAGGTGGTTGGTGGGTTCGTCGAGCAGCAGCAGGTCGGAGCGGCACATCAGCGCGCGGGAGAGTGCGAGGCGCACCCGCCAGCCGCCGGAAAATTCCGCGACCGGGCGCATGAGGTCGGCGTCGCTGAAGCCGAGGCCGTGCAGCAGCTGCGCGGCGCGGCTGTTGGCGGTGTAGCCGCCGACGTGGTCGTAGCGTTCGTGCAGTTCGGCAAGCCGTTCCCCGTCGTGGGCGTGTTCTGCCGATGCAAGCGCGCGTTCGATCTCGCGCAGCTCGGCATCGCCGTCGAGCGTGAAATCGATCGCCGCCTGCGGGCTGGGCTCGATGTCCTGGGCGACTTCGGCGATGGTGAGGCGGTTAACCAGCTCGACATCGCCCTTGTCGGCATGCAGCCTGCCGGCGATCAGCGAAAACAGCGAGGTCTTGCCGCAGCCGTTGGCGCCGATGACGCCGACCTTCTGCGCGCGGAACAGCGCGAGGTCGGCGCCGTCGAGCAGCACTTTGACGCCGCGCGACAGCGTGATCTGTCTGAGCGTGATCAAGTCACGCCCTGCGAGCGCAGGTAGTCTTCGTAATTGCCGTGGAAATCGACGATGCCCGAGGGCTGCATGTCGATGACGCGGGTCGCCAAGGATGACACGAACTCGCGGTCGTGCGAGACGAAGATCAGGGTTCCCTTGTAGCGCTCCAGCGCGTCGTTCAGGGACTCGATCGATTCCATGTCGAGGTGGTTGGTCGGCTCGTCCATCAGCAGCACGTTCGGTTTCTGCAGGATCAGTTTGCCGAAGATCATGCGCCCCTGCTCGCCGCCGGAAATCACCTTCACTGACTTTTTCACCTCGTCGCCGGAGAACAGCAGGCGGCCGAGCACGCTCCGCACCGCCTGGTCGTCGTCGCCGTCGCGCCGCCAATGCGTCATCCACTCGGTCAGCGGGACGTCGTCCGGAAAGTCCGCCGCGTGCTCCTGCGCGAAATAGCCCGGACGCGCCTTTTCCGCCCACTTCACGGTGCCGGCGTCCGGCTTGAGATCGCCGGCCATGCAGCGCAGCAGCGTGGTCTTGCCGATGCCGTTGGGGCCGATGATCGCGACTTTCTCGCCGGCCTCGATGGCGAGCTTGAGATGCTTGAGCAGCGGCCGGTCGTAGCTTTTGGACAGGCCGTTGAGCTCGAGCGCGAGCCGGTGCAGTTTTTCGCGCTCGTCGTAATCGAGGCGGATGTAGGGATACTGCCGGCTCGACGGCTTGACGTCCTCCAGCCGGATCTTCTCGATCTGGCGCGCGCGCGAGGTCGCCTGCCGCGCCTTCGAGGCGTTGGCGGAGAAACGCGCGACGAACGACTGCAGTTCGGCGATCTTCTCTTTTTTCTTGGCGTTGTCGGAGAGCAGCCGTGCGCGCGCCTGGGTCGAGGCGAGCATGTACTCGTCGTAGGTCCCCGGATACACGCGCAGGGTGCCGTAGTCGAGGTCCGCCATGTGGGTGCAGACGCTGTTCAGGAAGTGACGGTCGTGCGAAATGATTATCATGGTGCTGCTCCTCGCATTGAGGACGCTTTCGAGCCACCGGATCGAGTTGATGTCGAGGTTGTTGGTCGGCTCGTCGAGCAGCATGATGTCGGGATCGGCGAACAGCACCTGCGCCAGCAGCACCCGGAGCTTCCAGCCCGGCGCGACTTCGCGCATCGGCCCGCCGTGCTTCTCGATCGCGATGTCGAGCCCGAGCAGCAGTTCGCCGGCGCGCGCCTCGGCGGTGTAGCCGTCGAACTCGGCGAAGGTCGCCTCCAGGTCCGCCGCCCGCATGTAGTCTTCCTCGCTGGCGTCGGGGTTGGCGTAAATCGCGTCGCGCTCCGCCTTGGCCCGCCACATCTCCTGGTGGCCCATCAGCACCACGTCGAGCACCCGCACGTCTTCATACGCGAACTGGTCCTGCGTGAGCTTGCCGACGCGTTCGTTGCCGTCGATCGCCACCGATCCCGACGACGCTTCGAGGTCGCTGCCGAGGATTTTCATCAGCGTCGATTTGCCGCAGCCGTTGGCGCCGATGAGCCCGTAGCGGTTCCCCTCGCCGAACCGGGCGCTGATGTTTTCGAACAGGGGCTTGGCCCCGAACTGCATGGTAAGATTGCTGGTGACGATCACGGCGCAGGAGGCTTGAAAGGTTCAGGCTGAGCGAAACCGGTAATTTTACCAGTTCGGCGCCGCTTTCCCCTGCCTGATGCAGGGGCCGCGCGAGCCGCAGCGCGGCGCCGACAGATTCCGGTCCCCCCAAGATCATGGTTCCTCATCTCACCACTGCGCTCGAGCTCGAGCGGACCCTGCCCGCGGAATAGCCGCCCGTCCGATGGATTTCGCCTTCATCCTCGATCCGCTTGACGGGATCAAGACCACCAAGGACACGAGCTTCGACATGATGCGTGAAGCGGCGCGGCGCGGGCACCGGCTGTTCACGATGCAGCAGGCGGACATTGCGCTGCTTGCCGCGTCGGTGGTCGGAAGTGCCACGGAAATTGCGCTGACCGGCGACGCCGACATCTGGTATCGCCCGGGGAAGACCGCAGACCGCGCGCTCGCGGATTTCGACGCCGTGTTGATGCGCAAGGACCCGCCGTTCGACATGGAATACGTGTACAGCACCTATCTGCTGGAACGCGCCGAGGCCGCGGGCGCGCGGGTGTACAACTCGCCGCGTGCGATCCGCGACCACAACGAGAAATTTTCGATCTCCGAGTTTCCGCAGTTCACCGCGCCGACCCTGGTGACGAGGGATGCTTCGCGCATCCGCGCGTTCGTCGCCGCACACGGCGAATGCGTGCTCAAGCCACTCGACGGCATGGGCGGCAGCTCGGTGTTCCGGGTGTCGCCCAACGAGCGCAATGTCAACGTCATCGTCGAAACGCTCACCCAATACGGCGCGCGTACGGTGATGGCGCAGCGGTTCATTCCGGAGATTGCGGATGGCGACAAGCGGGTGCTGCTGATCGGCGGCAAGCCGGTTCCTTTCTGCCTCGCGCGAATTCCAAAAGAGGGCGAGACGCGCGGCAATCTTGCGGCCGGCGGCACCGGGGTGGCGAGGCCACTCACCGGGCGCGACCGCGAAATCGCCGAAGCGCTGGGCCCGTTGCTCGCATCCCGCGGCCTGCTGCTGGTCGGCCTCGATGTCATCGGTGATTTTCTGACGGAAATCAACGTCACCAGCCCGACCTGCTTCCAGGAAATTGCCGCGCAAACCGGGTTCGATATCGCGGCAACGATGCTCGACGCGCTCGAGCGGGCCTGCGGCGGCTGAGGAACGCCCCGCCTCCGGTTTTGCCGGGCGGCAACTGCGGTACAATTGATCTGCGTTCGAGTGGCACGCGCCGCAGGCGCGGTGCCCCAGGTGTGGCTTAAGTTTTCCCGGAAATCATGATCGGCATTCTCATCATTGCGCACGGCACCCTGGGCGAAAGCCTGATCCACTGCGCGAGCCATGTGTTGAACAAGCGTCCGGAACGCGTGCGCCAGATCGGTGTCACCATCCACGACGAACCGGCGCGGATCGTCAAGAGGGCGCAGGCGCTCATCGCGGAACTCGATGATGGCGACGGCGTGCTGGTGCTGTCCGACCTCTACGGCGCGACCCCGTGCAATATCGCGATGAAGCTGATGCAGCCGGGCAAGATCGAGGGTGTCGCGGGCGTCAGCCTGCCGATGCTGATCCGCTCGTTGACCTATCGCGATCACGGCATTGCGGCGATGGTCACCAAGGCCGTGAGTGGCGGCCGCGACGGTGTGGTGCACATCAACGGCGATATCTGCCGCGCGGCGAATTCCGGCTGAACGCCGGGGCCGATAACCTCATCGACCGGCGAATCCATCGTGCCTTCCTCCGAAGCCGAAATCATCAACAAGCTTGGCCTGCATGCGCGGGCTTCGGCCAAGCTCAGCCAGCTGGCGACGCAGTTCCGCAGCGAAATCTGGCTGACGCGGAACGGCCGCCGCGTCAATGCCAAGAGCATCATGGGCGTGATGATGCTGGCGGCGGGACAGGGCACCAGCGTGAGCATCGAGGCCGAGGGCGTCGATGCCGAGCGGGCGCTCGCCGCTCTGCTTGGCCTGATCGCCAGCAAGTTCGATGAAGGCGAATGATGCGATAAACAGCGGAACCGGGGCCAGGGTCCTGCGGCACCCCCCGGCCCGGTCACGCTGCGCCTGCCGCATTCCGCCGGTCGCTCCGCAATTTACGCAGCCTCCTGCCCGGCGATGAGTTTTACCCTCCACGGCATCAGTGTTTCCGGCGGCATCGCGATCGGCCATGCCCACCTGATTTCGCACGCGCGCCTCGAAGTCGCGCACTACGTGATCAAGGACAAGGACATTCCGGCGGAGGTGATGCGCTTCGACGCGGCGATCCGGGAAGTGCGCGACGAACTGGAAGCGCTGCACCGCAGCCTCGAATGGAACGCCCCCACCGAGCTTGGCGCTTTTCTCGACGTGCACTCGATGATCCTCAAGGATGCGATGCTGTCGAACGCGCCGCGGCGCCTGATTGTCGAACGCGGCTGCAACGCCGAATGGGCGCTGGTGCAGCAGATGGAATCGGTGCTGGAGCAGTTCGACAAGGTCGACGATCCGTACCTGCGCGAACGCAAGAACGACGTGGTGCAGGTGGTCGAGAGGGTGCTCAAGGTCCTGCTGGGCCACCCCGGCCGGATGCCGGCCGCGGGCATCGGCGAAGGCGACATGATCGTGGTCGCGCACGACCTGTCGCCGGCGGACATGATCCTGTTCAAGCAGCACGATTTCGCGGGATTTGTCACCGACGTCGGCGGCGTGACCTCGCACACCGCGATCCTCGCCCGCAGCCTCAACATTCCGGCGATCGTCGCCCTGCACCACGCGCGCCAGATGATCCACGAAAACGAAGTGGTGATCGTCGACGGCCCGCGGGGCGTGCTGATTGTCAATCCCGACAAGCAGGTGCTCGCCGAATACCGGTTGCGCGCCCGCGGGCTGGATCTCGAAAAGCAGAAGCTCAGGCGCATCCGCACCACGCGCGCCGCGACCATCGACGGTTCGGTGATCGAATTGCACGCGAACATCGAATTGCCGCAGGACGTCGATGACGTCAAGGAATCGGGCGCCACCGGCATCGGCCTGTTCCGCAGCGAATTCATGTTCCTCAACCGCAACGATCTGCCGGACGAGGACGAGCAGTTCGAAGGTTACCGCAGCGTGGCCAAGGCGATGGGCGGACAGCCGGTGACCATCCGCACGCTCGATCTGGGCGCCGACAAGACGGTCAACGGCGCGGACCGCAGCGCGACCAACCCCGCGCTTGGCCTGCGCGCCATCCGGCTGTGCCTCGCCGAACCGCAGATGTTCCTTACGCAGCTGCGCGCGATCCTGCGGGCGTCCCACTACGGCAATATCAGGCTGCTGATTCCGATGCTGGCGCATGCGCACGAAATCGACCAGGCGCTGTCCTTCATCGCCCAGGCCAAGGATACCCTCGACATGCAGGGCCTTCCCTACAATCGTGAAATCGAGGTCGGCGGCATGATCGAGATTCCCGCCGCCGCACTTTCGCTGTCGGTGTTCGTGCGCCGGCTCGATTTCCTGTCGATCGGGACCAACGACCTGATTCAGTACACGCTGGCGATCGACCGCACCGACGACGCGGTGGCGCATCTATACGATCCGCTGCACCCGGCGGTGCTGCATTTGATTTCGCTCACCATCCAGACGGCGAATCGCGCTGGAGTGCCGGTGGCGGTATGCGGGGAAATGGCCGGCGATGCGCAACTGACGCGCCTGTTGCTCGGTTTCGGCCTCAGGAAGTTCTCGATGCACCCGGCGCAGGTGCTGACGGTGAAGCAGCAGATCCTGAAGAGTAACATCGCGGACCTTCAGGGAATAGCGGCAAAAATGCTGCGGGCGGACGACCCGGACAAGGCAAGGGCGCTGCTCGAACGGCTGAATGCCTGACCTGCGGCGCTTTTTTCCTCTTTGAGGTCGCGGGCTGGGTCCGCCGCTCAGCGCGTCGGATAGGCATCCTGCGCTTGCAATGGTACGGATGACGTGCGGTCTAGAGCGCCGCAATGACCTTGATTTCGACCAGGTGCGCCGGTGTGGCGAGCCTGGCCTCCACGGTCGCGCGCGCCGGCGTGCAGCCCTTCGGCACCCACGCATCCCACGACCTGTTCATTGCGGCAAAGTGGCGCATGTCGGAAACGAAAATCATTGCCGAGAGGATCTTGGTCTTGTCGCTGCCCACTTCTCCAAGCAGGCGGTCGATGCTGGCGAGGATTTCGCGCGCCTGTCCCTCGGCATCGGCGGACATGTTGTCGGCGATCTGGCCGGCAAGGTAGACGGTGTGCTCGTGCACCACGACTTCGGAAAGGCGGGGCCCGACGTGGAGGCGTTTGATGGATGACATATTGGCTCCCTGAAGATTGGTATGAGTGCGTCAGTGCGGCGCGTTGACCCTCGCCTCAGCCTCAATACGCCGCTGCGTCGATGCAAGCATGCAGGATAGGAGTCGCATGGTCTTCCTAAAGCAGAAACAGAGTGGCGAGGCCGAGGAAAATGAAGAATCCACCGCTGTCGGTGACCGCGGTGACGAGTACGCTGGAGCCGACCGCCGGGTCGCGGCCAAGCTTCAGCATGGTCATCGGGATCGCCACGCCCATCAGCGCCGCGAGCATCAGATTCAGCGTCATTGCCAGCGTCATCACCAGGCCGAGCTGAACGCTGCCGTAAAGCAGGTAGGCGACCACGCCGATGATGCCGCCCCACAACAGGCCGTTCAGCATGCTGACGACGATTTCCTTGCGAAACAGGCGCGCCGCGTGCTCCACTTCGATCTGGCCCAGCGCGATCGCGCGCACGATCATGGTGATGGTCTGGTTGCCGGAGTTGCCGCCGATGCCGGCGACGATCGGCATCAGCGCCGCGAGCGCCACCAGTTTCTCGATCGACCCTTCGAACAGGCCGATCACGCGGGAGGCGATGAACGCCGTGATCAGATTGAGCGCCAGCCACGCCCAGCGGTTGTGCAGGCTTTTCCATACCGAGGCGAACACATCTTCCTCTTCGCGCAGGCCGGCCTGCGACAACAGTTCGCTTTCCGACTGGTCGCGGATGAAGTCGACCACGGTGTTGACCGTGACGCGGCCGATCAGCCTGTCGTTCCTGTCCACCACCGGCGCCGACACCAGGTCGTAGCGCTCGAACGCCTGCGCCGCGTCCTGCGCCTTGTCGCCGGGCGTGAGCTTGACCACGTCGCGCATCATCAGCGTGGAGACCAGCACCTCCGGATCGTTGACGATGAGCTTGTTGATCGGCAGCACGCCGTCGAGCCGCTCGTCGCGATCGACGACGAACAACTGGTCGGTATGGTCGGGCAGCACGTCCAGCCGCCGCAGATAGCGCAGGGCGACTTCGAGAGTGACGTCGCCGCGCACCGTCACCATCTCGAAATCCATCAGCGCGCCGACCGAATCCTCCGGGTAGGACATCGCTTCCCGGAGCTGCTCGCGGTCCTCGACCGCCAGCGACTGGTAGACGTCGTCGAGCACGTCGCGCGGCAGGTCCGGCGCGAGGTCGGCGATCTCGTCGGCGTCGAGTTGCTCGGTGGCGGCGACCAGTTCGTCCGGGTCCATGCTCGCGATGAGCGAGTCACGGACGGCGTCGGAAACTTCCAGCAGGATATCGCCGTGGCTTTCGGCCCTGACCAGGTCCCAGACAATGATGCGCTCGTCGAGCGGCAGTGCTTCGAGGATCAGGGCGACGTCCGCCGAATGCAGGGTGTCAAGTTTCGCCCGCAGCGCCACCAGGTCTTCCGGCGGGATCACGTTTACCGAATCGATCGGCCCGAACTCTTTGGCGCGCGCGAACAGTGCCTGCACCTCGTCGAGGTGCTCCTGAACGCTGTCCAGATCGTGTTCGAGGCCGGAGTCGGGCATAGGATCGTGCAGCGTTTAGGTGACCATTGCGGGGCGCGAAAAATCCCACGGATTTTAGTGCGTTTATCCTGTCCGGGATACCAAAATCTGGTCCGGACCGGCGCCGCCGCAGCCGGCGCGTCCTATGGGTTGCTGGTGATCCGGGTGTCGGCCCCGCGGCGCGGGGCCGCGGTCACGGCAGTTGCGCCTGCGGCATGCGCGAGAGGATGATCTCGACGCGCTGTTGCAGGTAGGGCGACTCGCGGTTTTTCTCGAAGCGGCGTGGATTGGGCAGCATTGCGGCGAGCAGCGCCGCCTGCCGGCTCGAGAGGCTCGCCGCGTTCCTGCCGAAATGGTGCCGGGCCGCTGCTTCGGCGCCGAACACGCCGTTGCCCCATTCGACGACGTTGAGATAGATCTCCAGAATCCGCCGCTTGTCCATGACCGCTTCGAGCATCGCGGTGATGATTGCCTCTTCGCCCTTGCGCCACCAGGACCTGTCGCCGGAGAGAAACAGGTTTTTTGCGAGTTGCTGCGAGATCGTCGAGCCGCCGGCGACCAGCTTTCCCCGCTTCTGGTTCTTCTCGAGCGCCTTCTGAATTCCCTCCCAGTCGAAACCCTCGTGGTCTGCAAACTTGGCGTCCTCGGCGACGATCACCGCGCGCTTCAATTCCGTCGAGATCGCCGCATAAGGTACCCACACGTGATCGAGCCTTGCGCCCGGATCGCCTTCCCGGAGTCCGGCGATGCGGTGTTCCATGAAACTGGTCGAGGCCGGTGGATGGTCCGTCCACCACCAGATATGCATGAAAAACCAGAGCTGGACCGCGACGAATGCGGCAAATATGCCGGTGAGCGTCCATGCGGCGGCTTTCACCAGCGTGCGGGCCAGGGGCTGCATGGGGGTCCGGGAACGCGACGGTTGTCCGGGAAGCCGTGGCGTGAAAACGATCGCGCCTGCTCAGGCGTTGCGCCGGAGCATGGCGAGCACGTCCGCGGTATCCGGCCGCGCGCCGCGCCACAGAAAGAAGGACTCCGCCGCCTGCTCGGCCAGCATGCCGAGGCCGTCCGCCGCGCGCGCCGCTCCGTGACGCAATGCATATGCCATGAACGGCGTGTCGCCCTCGCCGTACATCATGTCGTAGGCGAGGCTTGCGGCGCCGAACACTTGTTCGGGCAGCACGGGGAGGCCGCCGTCGATGCCGGCAGAAGTGGCGTTGATGACGAGGTCGAAGCGCTGTTGATTGATATCTGCGAACCCGCCGGACAGCAGACGGGTTTTTCCGGCTGACGCGGCGCAGGCCCGTTCGAGTTCGCGTGCCCTCTGCGGCGTGCGATTCACGACGGCGAGCAGGGCGGGTCCCGCCTGCAGCAACGGAAGCAGCACGCCGCGCGCCGCGCCGCCCGCACCGGCAATGAGGATTCGCGCGCCGGCCGGATCGAACCCCAGATTGTGCGTGAGATCGCGAAGCAGGCCCGCGCCATCGGTGTTGTCGGCGGCGATTTCGCCGCCATCGAAACGCAGAAAGTTGGCGGCGCCGGCTTGCCGCGCTCGCTCGGTGAGGCTGGTCGCCAGCGCCGCCGCCTCGAGCTTGAACGGCAGCGTCACGTTGAGCCCCTTGCCACCGCCGTTGCGGAAATTGTCGACCGCGGCGCGAAAGCCGTCGAGCGGCGCGAGCAGGCGCGCGTACTCGATGTCCTCGCCGGTCTGGTTTGCGAACGCCGCATGGATCTGCGGCGACTTGCTGTGCGCGACAGGATTGCCGATGACGGCGTAGCGGTCAGGCATGGCGAGGGGGGCGGTCCGCTGAAGCAGCGCTTAGTCGCTGCTCATGCGATCCCCGGGCAGAAACGTCCAGGTGCGCGTAATGACCAGCTCGTCGATGTCCCGCATCGATGGCGGAAATGCGGAAAACCGCCCGGCGCGGCTGACAATTGCCTTCGCCGCATCGTCCAGCACGCGGGAGCGGGACGAGCGTTCGATCTTCATGCCGGCGACCGTGCCGTCGGCGCGGATGGTGACGGTGAGCCTGAGCGATCCATAAATGCGCCCCTTGGCGGCGTCCGGATAATTGAGGTTGCCGACGCGCTCGACTTTGATCCGCCAGTCCTCAACGTATTGCGCGAAGCGGAATTCCTGCGCGCGCGCGCCGACGAACGCCTTGCGCGGGCGCTCCTGATATTCCTGCATCTGGCGTGCGATCTGCGCTTCGAGTCGTATCGCGTACAGCGCGCGGGCCGCGAGATCGGAACCTGACTCCTGCTCACGCGGCGTCTCGCTGGGATTGCGCCGCTGGTCCTGCAGCGCATTTTCGCGGGCCTTGAGCTCTGCCAGCAGGCGCTGCTGTTCGGCCTCGAGCCGCTTTTCCTTGGCACGGGTCTGCACCAGGGAATCGCCCGGTTCATTGCGATTCAGCACCGGCAGCGGGGTCGCGGCGCGGAGTTTCTCGTCGGTGTTGCCGCCGCCGTCGAGATTCGCCTGCGCCATGGCATCGGCCTGGAACGGCCGCGATGCCGATTTGCTGTTGACGAGGACGACCTCGAGCGACGGCGGGGCCTGGCGCATCCGGCCATTGGGGAACGAGAACTGCAGGAACAGGACCGACGCGTGCAGCACGATCGAGGCGCCGATGGCCAGCGTCATGACCCGGGACTGGTAATCCAGCCGCGCGTAGAACGCCGGAACCGGAATCCGCGAGCCGACCAATCTGATGACGCTTTCCAAGTGTTGTTGTACCCGCCGTGCCGCGGCAAACGCCTGGACCGATATTGTACGGTTAAACAATTGCCTTGTCCGCAGTCTTGCCTCTGAAGATGCAATCGTATGTCAGTGTCAGCAGGTCGATGTTGTTCACCTCCAATTCGACCGCGGTTCCCGCGTCCAGTTCGGGCAGCGACGGCACGCGAACCCACAGCGGAATCCGCGCCAGCCGCACCAGGTTGTCGCGGACAACCACGGCTTGCATGACGCCTGGGCGCTCCTGCAGAATCCAGCGCAGGCACCAATAGCGTTCGATCTGCTCCTGGAACTCGCCATATGCCGCGTAGGTGAGTTCAAAGTCGCGCATTGCCGACAGCAGCGCCTCGGAATTCTTCGGGAACGGGGCCGGTTCGCCCCGCAGCGCCGCAATCAACTGCCACTGGTTGACCAGATCGACATAGCGCCTGAGCGGCGAACTCGACCAGGCGTACTGCGCCACGCCGAGCCCCTGATGCTCGGCGGCGACCGTCGTCATCCGCACCTTGCCATTGCTTTGGGCGCGGTAGATCGCGGGGTAGCCGCGTCCGGCGAGCAGGCCGCCCCACACGCTGTTGGCGCGGATCATGAGCTCGGAGACCACCTTGTCGATCGGCGATCCGCGCTTGCGCTCGCTGATCTCGATCCGTTCGCCGGCGACCCTGAAGTTGTAGTCGACACGGCCCTGGTTTCCGCCGCTCTTGCCGCGGCCGGACTCAAGCGTCAGCGCGAGTTTCCACAGCAGGGTCAACTCGTCCTTGAAGCGGTACTCGCCGCTGCCAACCGCGAGGTTCTCTTCGGTGAAGGTGTCGTCGAGTTCCGCGTGGCGCAGGTTGGCGGCGATGCTGATCCGCTCGATGCGGGTCTGTTCCGCCAGCACCGCGAGGCGTCCGGGTTCGAGGTCGAGATAAAGCGACAGCGCGGGACACTGGTGCCCCTCGGAGAGCGTGAATTCCTCGATCGCGGCATCCGGCAGCATGGTGATCTTGCGGTCCGGCAGGTACGCGGTCGAGAGCCGCCGCCGCGCGATACCGTCGAGCGGGGAGCCCGGCTGGAAGCCGAGCGCCGGCGCGGCGATGTGAATGCCGATGCGGATGTTGCCGGACTCGAGGCGCGCCACCGAAAACGCGTCGTCGATCTCGGTCGTCGCCGCATCGTCGATGCTGAAGGCGGGCGCAGCCGCGGCCTCGAGTCCAGGTGGCTCGGTGATCGGGTCGAATTCCGGGAACACCGTGCCTTCCGGATAGCACTCGAACAGGAAACGGTTGAGGTGATAGTCGTGCGTCGACGGCAGCGCCCCGCAATGCTCAAACAGCCTTGGCGCGGAGAGGCCGGTTTTCGCGCAGGCCTGCTCCAGCGCCTTGACCTCGATGCGGTTGCGGTCGGGTTTGTACAAAAGCTCTGGCAGCATCCGCGCGAATTCCTGCGGCAACACGCCGGACTCGAGTTCGCCCGCCATGCGGCCGATGGCGAGGGCCTGCTGGCGTTTCTTTTCGATGCCGGCAAGCGCAGCCCGCAGGTTCTCCGCGGGTGCTGCCTTGAACCTGCCGCGTCCCTTGCGGTAGAAGTACATCGGCGCCGCGTGCATGGACAACAGGATCGCGGTGGTCTCGACCGCATTCGGCGCATGCCCGAAATAGTCGGTGGCGAGTTCGGCGCCGCCGAATTCCTGCTCGCCGCAGCATTGCCACAGGAAATCGGTATCGATCGTATCGACAAGTGCTTCCGCCTCCCGCATCAGTTCCGCGGGCGAGGGCGACTTGAACTGCAGGATGACGTGCGAGGCCTTGAGCTTGACCCGCTTCCCATGCGGCGTCTCGACCATGAACGAGTTGTTCTGGTCGGCAAGCACCGTGGCGGACTTGTACGAACCGTCCTCTTCGTAGACGACATGCATGGGATGCAAAGCGGCGCGGCGGCGGCATCGCCGGCGGATTGTGGAAGCCCGCGGATTATACGCGCGCCGGATTCACGACGCCTCGAACTCCTCGACCCACACCAGTTCGCAGGCGCCGGCGCCGCTGTCGGTGCGGGTGAGCGAAGTCGCCCAGATCCAGCCGTCGCCCGCCGTCGCATTCACCAGATAGCCCGAGAAATGCACGATATGGCCGGCGCGCACCTCCCGCAGGCGCCTGGCGACGCGTTCGCTGGCCGGGATGAGATGCATGTTCGCGCTGTTGACCATTATCTGGCGTGACGGAATCGGCGGGGCGGCGCTCCAGCGGTAAAAGTAGAAACGACTGTTCTGCGAGAACGACAGCCCGCGCAATACAGCGCTGTCCGACATCGGACCCCAGCCCAATGCCAGATCGACCGGAACCAGGTCGGACTCGCGGTCGAAGCGATAGCGCTCGGTGCGGATCACCCGCGCGGTCGCTTCGAAGCGCGCGACGGCGGTAATGCGATAGCCGGACTTCGTCCACACCGGCGGTGCGCCAGCGATGCCCTCCTGCCTTGGCTCCGCCGGGACGAGCACGCCGGGCGCGTGGGGTATTTCGCGTTCAGGCGCAAATTGCGTGAAGCCGATGCCGGCTACGGCCGCGCCGGCGAGGAACCACCTGAATCGCATCGGTGCGCCCGGCGTCAGGCCGGCTTGGACGCCCTGACCAGCAGCACTTCGCCTGCCAGCGCGAAGCCGCCGGCGGAACGGTAGGGTTCAAGGTCTCTGGCAACGTCCCGCGCGAGCAGATCCTGCGTTTCCTGCGGCAGCCTGGCGAGCACCACCGTGGTGACGCCGGCGAGATCGAGGAAATTCTTCCAGTAGGCCGCGGCGTCTGGAACCGTCACCTCGATCAGCGCGCTCTCGGTCCGGACCTCGGCGAAACCCGCGGCGGCGACCATCAGGCCAAGCGCGCCGGTTGCGCCGAAACGGAAAATCGACGGCCGCTCGACCTTGGGCGGCGGCAGGTTGCGCCGCAGGCAGTTGAGCGCGCAGGCGAGGAACGGGACCTGCGATTCAGGTCCCCACACGGATGCGACGAGGCGCCCGCCGGGCTTCAGCACGCGCAGCATTTCGCGCGCCGCCGCCGCCGCATCCGGAAAATGCATGAGGCCCATGCTGCAAAGGACGCGATCGAACGCATTGTCGGAATACGACAGGGCCTCCGCATCCTCGGCCTGGAAGCGGATGTTGGCCACGCCCTCCGCCGCCGCGCGCCGCGCGCCGTCCGCGAGCGCGGCTTCCGCAATGTCCGCCGCCACCGCTTCGCCGTGCGGTGCGACGCGCCGCGCCGCCTCGCGCGCGAGCATGCCGGGTCCGCTTGCCACTTCCAGCACCGACTGTCCCGGCGCGAGGTCCGCGAGTTCCAGCATGCGCTCCTTGACCGGCGCACGTGCGCCGCTGGCGTCCTCATAGCGCGCCGCGATCAGGTTGTAGCCGGCGCGTTCCTGCTCCTTGAATCTTTTGGGGTCGAATGCATGCTGCATATCGGCGCTCCGTTTGTTTCGTGTCGTGCGAAGTTTATCCGATAGCGGGATGGTACGATGCCGCCGCGGTCAAAATTGACAGGCGCAATGCCACGGTCTAGCCTTGATCGCCCGGCCGCCGCGGCGGACGGAGACCATCACACACTTAAAAGAGAACACCTATGCGCGGAATCCGCATTACCATGCTCGGGCCGATGCCCGTTCTCGCGGCGCTGGTGCTGGCGGCGTTCACGCCGGACGCCGCGCTTGCACAGGCTTCTGCCTATCCCGCGAAGCCGATACGCTTCGTGGTGCCGTTCCCGCCTGGCGGCGGCACCGACATCCTGTCGCGCGCATTGGCGCAGAAGCTTTCCGAGTCGTTCGGCCAGCAGGTGATCATCGACAACCGGCCCGGCGCCGGCGGCAACATCGGCGCCGACATCGCCGCGAAGGCCGCGCCCGACGGTTATACCTTGGTCATGGGCCAGACCAGCAATCTTGCGATCAACCCGACGCTGTTTGCGAAAATGCCGTATGACGCGGTGAAGGATTTTGCGCCGATTACGCTGGTGACCGAGGCGCCGCTGGTGGTCGTGGTGCCGCAGGCGTCATCGATCAGAAGCATCCGCGATCTCATCGCACAGGCAAGGGAGAAGCCCGGCACCATCAACTTTGCCTCGCCCGGCAATGGCACCGTCGGCCATCTGGTCGGCGAAATGTTCAAGCGCCAGGCCGGCATCGACATGGTGCACGTGCCCTACAAGGGCGCGGCGGCGGCGCTCACCGATCTTCTCGGCGGCCAGGTTTCCGTGTATTTTGCGTCCGGGCCGGTGGCGGCCGGGCAACTGAAAGGCGGCAGGATCCGCGCCATTGGCGTCACCAGCCTCAAGCGCTCGCCGACCATGCCCGAGGTGCCGACCGTCGCCGAGTCGGGCCTGCCCGGATTCGATGCGGCGTCGTGGTACGGCGTGCTGGCGCCCGCCGGAACGCCAAAGGAAATCGTCGCCAGGCTGCACGCGGAGATGGTGAGGGCCATGCAATCACCGGACCTCAAGGAGCGCATGACGGCCGAAGGCGGCGAGCCGATCGGCAGCACGCCCGCCGAGTTCGCGGCATTCATCAGGAGCGAAACGGTGAAGTGGGCGAGGGTCATCAAGGAGGCGGGCGCAAAGGTCGACTGAACCGCCTTGGACGCGCGCACTCTGCGCTGCCGCGTTGGAACTTGTACGTCATAATGGCCGTGCACAACCAGGTCGCGGCAACTGCCGCCAGTGCCGTTGAAAGGACAATCCGATGATCGTCGTTCACCACCTGAATAACTCCCGTTCGCAGCGCGTGCTGTGGCTGCTCGAAGAACTCGGGCTCGAGTATGAGATCAAGCGCTACCAGCGCAACCCGAAGACCATGCTGGCGCCCGCTTCCCTGCGCGAAGTGCACCCGCTCGGCAAGTCGCCGGTGATTACTGATGGCGCGCTGACTGTCGCGGAGTCGGGCGCCATCATCGAATACCTCGTCGGCACCTACGGCGACGGGCGGCTGGCGCCTGCGCCCGGGACGCCGGAGCGGTTGCGGTACACCTACTGGCTGCACTACGCGGAAGGATCCGCGATGCCCCCGCTTCTGCTCAAACTGGTGTTCGACCGCATTCCGAAAGGGCCGATGCCTTTCTTCGTGCGTCCGATCGCCAAAGCCATTTCGAAGCGGGTCAGGACCACCTTCATCGAGCCGCAGATCGCGCAGCACCTGAACTACCTCGAGGCGGAACTGGGCAACAGCGCGTGGTTCGCCGGCAACGAGTTTACCGCCGGGGATATTCAGATGAGTTTTCCGCTGGAGGCCGCCGCCGCGCGCGGCGGGCTCAATCAAAGCCGTCCGAAGTTGATGCGCTTCCTCGAGCGCATCCATGCACGCCCTGCCTTCAAGCGGGCGCTTGAGCGCGGCGGCGACTATGCGATATTGAACTGATCGCCGGTCGCGACCATGATCCTGGAAATCGCGCAATTGCAGGTGCGTTCCGGCGAATCCGCGGCATTCGAGGCTGCATTCCTGCAGGCACAGCGGATCATCGCGGCGATGCCCGGGCATCTGTCGCATGAGTTGACGCGCTGCGTCGAGCGAGGCGGGCACTATGTGCTGCTGGTGCGCTGGCAAACGCTGGCGGACCACGAAACGGGATTTCGCAAGTCGCCGCAATATCAGGAGTGGAGGGCGCTCCTGCACCATTATTACGAGCCGATGCCGACGGTGCTGCACTATGAAGAAGTGCGGGGCGCGGCCGCGTGATCTGTCCGGAAACATGAACAAGAACATTGGAGAGAGACGATGACGACAACGGCAAGGCTCAATGCTGCGATGCCGGCCAACCGTTCAATGAGCGCGGCGGCCGCGGCGGCAATGCTGCTTTGCGCCTGCGCGAACATGGGCGCGGGCGCGCCGGCGCCGCTTTCGCAGGAACGCATTGCCGAAATCCTGGCGAGCCCGGATCGCAGCGCGGCGGACCGCACCAACGACGTGCGGCGCAAGCCTGCAGAGATGCTGGCGTTCATCCGCGTGCGGCCCGGCATGGTTGCGCTGGATCTGGTCGCCGGCGGTGGCTACACCACCGAACTCCTCGCGCGCGCGGTCGGCCCCGGCGGGCGCGTGTATGGGCAAAGCGCGCCACGCAATCCGGATCGGGCACCGCCTGCACCGGCGGCGCCCGAAGGCGCAAGTCATCCCGCTGTCGCGGGCAGCGCCCCCCCGCCCGCGGCAGTCCCGGCACCGGCGCGCGCTGCGCCGATGACCTCGGCGCAGCGCCTCGCCGAGCGGGCGAAGAACCCGGCAGCGGCGAATATCGTGGCGGTGGTGCAGAAATACGAGAACCCGGTGCCCGCCGAACTGGCGTCGAACGGGCTCGACCTGGTGACGCTGATGTTCAACTATCACGACCTCGGATTCCTCGGCGTCGGCCGCGAGCAGATGAATCGCGCCGTGTTCGCCGCCCTCAAGCCGGGAGGCATCTATGTCATTGCGGATCACTCCGGCCGGCCGGGCACCGGGATCTCCGAGTCCGGGACCCTGCATCGCGTCGAGGATGTGTTCGTGAGGAAGGAAGTCGAAGCTGCCGGATTCAAGCTGGAAGCGGAAGGCATTTTCCTGCGCAACCCGTCCGACCCGCGCGACAAGAACACGCCCGATCCGCCGCAGCCCAAGGACGAGTTCGTGTTCAAGTTCGTGAAGCCGTGAGAACCTATCCCGAAATAGGGACGGCCGATTAATTAGGAAGGCGGTCTTACCCCAGATCGTCGATTGTGCACGGATGGCTTCATCATCCGTGCGCAAGCGACGATCCAGCACGGACGGGTTTTCGTCCGTGCATGCCTTGGACTTTGACGGGCGGATTTGCGGTTTGTCCGGGGTTTTGGTAACGGCAATGCGCCGTCCAAACCCCTTGCGCGCTGCGCGCGCCAACCCCTTCCAATATTTTTTACGGATACAAGGCATCCGTAAAAAATATTGGAAGGGGTTTCTGTTGAAAACAAGACGCTGCGGTGGTTAATTGTGCGTAGGGCCAGTGTCGAAATGCGCCCTACGTTTTACTCGCGATTCCCGCAAACGCCAGAATCGCGTCGAGGTAATCCGGAAAGCGCGTGAAGCTGTGATCGCCGCCTTGGTGCACGATCTGGCGCGCGCCTTCGTATTTCGCCAGGGCGTGCCGGTAGTCGAGCGATTCGTCGCCGGTTTCGACCATCAGCAGATAGCGCGCCGGCCGCGTGATGGCGGGCACTTCGATCGCCTCGAGCTCTCCGATATGCGCTTCGGTGAATTCGAACGCTTGGCCGGTATACAGATTCTCCTGCCGCCCAACGTAGTCGCGAAGCGAGGTCGCTGCGACCACTGCGGGATTGATCAGCACCGCCTTTAGGTTGTATTGCTCCGCCAGCCAGGTCGCGTAATAACCGCCCAGCGAACTGCCGGCCAGCGTCACCGGCGTGCGGCTGGCGCGGATGCGTTTTTCGATGAGCGAGATTGCGGCGGCCGGCTGGTGCGGCAGCTGAGGGCAGTCGAAGAAGGCAGCCAGGCCGCCCGCCTCCATGTGCCGCTTGAGAATGCCCGCCTTGACCGAAGCCGGGCTGCTGCGGAATCCGTGCAGGTAGATGATCATCGGTCTGCCATCGTCGTCACTTGGGTGACCAGTCGATCCAGCCGGAGTAGGCCGTGCCGAGCACCAGGAGGCCGAAGCCGATGCGGTACCAGGCGAACGCCGAGAAATCATGGCTGCTGATGAAGCGCAGCAGCGCTTTCACCGCGATCCGCGCGCTGACGAAGGACGCGGCAAAGCCGACCGCGAACAGCGGCAGATCGTCCGCGGAGAACAGCGCCCGGTGCTTGTACACGTCGTAGAAGGTGGCGGCGAACATGGTCGGAATGGCGAGGAAGAACGAGAATTCGGTCGCCGCCCTCCGCGAGAGACCGAAGAACAGCCCGCCGATGATCGTTGCTCCGGAACGCGATGTGCCGGGAATCAGCGCCAGTGCTTGCGCGCAGCCGATTTTCAGCGCGTCCTTCCAGCCCATGCGGTCGACGTCGTCGATGCGTATGGTGTGTTCCCGGCGCTCCACCCAGAGGATGATCACGCCGCCGGCAATGAAGGCGATCGCGACCGGCACCGGATGGAATAGATGTTCCTTGATGGTCTTGATGAACAAGAGCCCGAGGATGGCCGCCGGCAGGAAGGCGACGGTGAGATTCACCGCGAAGCGCTGCGCCGATGCCTGCGTGCCGAGCCCGGCGATGGTGCGCGCAATGCGCGCCCGGTATTCCCAGCATACGGCGAGGATCGCCGCGAGCTGGATCGCGATCTCGAACACCTTGCCCTTCTCGTCGTTGAAGTCGAGCAATTGGCCGACCACGATGAGGTGCCCGGTCGACGAAATCGGGAGGAATTCGGTCAGGCCCTCGACGATGCCGAGGAGCAGTGCCTTTGCCAGCAGTATCAGATCCATGCGCTTGAGGTCCGTCCCTCAGGCATTTAACCACAGAGCGCGCCGCGGGCGCAGTCCGGCGAGCGTTGCCGCCAGTTTTCGCAGCCAACGCCGTCAAAACGCCGTACTCAGCGTCAACCGCGCATTGCGCGGCGCGCCCGGGCTGATGTTGTTGTCGCCGTCGACGGTCGGGAAATACTTTTTGTCGAACAGGTTCTCCACGTTGAGAGCGAGCCGCGTCCTGCCGTTTGCAAAGGTGTAGTAAAGCGCGCCGTCGGCACGGGTGAAGCCCGGGAGTCTCACCGTGTTGTTGAACGAGGTGAAGGAATCGGCTTGGTAGATCACGCCGAATCCCGCAGCCCAGCAGGAGCCTAAATCGAATTTGTTCCAGAGCGAAAGCGTGTTCGAGGGCACCAGTCCGATCTTGTTTCCAGCCGGGATGATGCTGGCGACGGTCGCGGCGGTGCCGCTGTTGATCGGCCTCGTGATGCGCCCGTCGAGATGCGCGTAGCCGCCGTAGACCTGCCAGTTGCGCGTGATTTCGCCCTGCAGGCCGAGCTCGACGCCTTCGGTCCGCTGCTGGCCGGTCTTGACGAAGTAGCCCGGGTTCAGCGGATCGGCCACGCGCACCTCATCGCGATCGAGACGGAACACCGCGCTCGATAGCGTCAGCGTCGGCAGCAGGTTCCAGCGCGCACCGGCCTCGTAGTTTTTTGCAGTCTCCGGCGCCAGGTCGGCGGTCGTCGTCGCCAGGCCCAGTTGTTCTCCGGAGGGCAGGAATGCGTAGCTGTAGCTTGCGTAGTAGGTGGAGACGGTGTCCGGTACCCAGATCAGTCCGACGCGAGGGCTCCAGCCCTGGTCGGCTCGCGCGAGGTCGATTGCTGGCGTCAGCGTGCGGCGATCGTCGAAATCGACTTTGAAATAATCGTAGCGCAGGCCCACGATCAGCTTCCATTGCTTCGACAGTGCGACCTGGTCCTGCAGGTAGACCGCGGCAACCTCGGACTTGACGTTGTTGTCGGCGTCCGTGTTGTTGGGGACGAAGCGCGTCGCGGTCGCGATCGGCGCGCCCGCCGGCACCGTAATGCCGGTGGCGGCGCCGAAAAAGCCGGTGTTGCGCTTGTTGGTACTGTCCTGGCGGCCGATCTCGACGCCGGCGAGCAGCGTGTGCTCGATGCCGGCGGTGTCGAATGTTTTGATAAGATCGGTCTGGTTGAAGTAGTTGGTGCGCCGGTTGGCGTTGTTGTACGCGGACAGCGTGAGCGTGCCGGCGGCGCTGACGGCGCTTCCCGGATAGACGTTCTGGTAGAACTTGTCGTAGTGGGTGGCGCGGAAACTGTTCTTCAGTTGCAGGCCGCTGCCGAAATCGTGGTCGAGCGTCGCGGAAAACCCGTCGACTGTCGATCGCGCGTCGCTCTGGCTCGCGTTGCCGAAAAACGTTTTCGGGCCGGCATTGAACGGCGCCCCGTTGAACGAGGGAAATCCGCGGTCGGCGGTCCGGTCGTCACGCAGGTGCTCGTAGCCGAGTGTGAGCGCGGTCTGCGTACCCAGCGCAAATGTCATTGTCGGATTCAGGGCGTAGCGCCTGAGGTCTGCGCCATCGCGAAACGTGTCGGCGGTCTCCGCCATTGCGCTCAGGCGCCACGCTGCCGCGTCGCCGAGCTTGTTGCCTGCATCGATTGTGCCGCGGAACTGGCTGTAACTGCCGACCGAAATGCTCGCTTCGCCGACGCGATCGAACACCGGGCGCTTGGTCACGCGGTTGGCCACGCCGCCGGCGCCGCCGCGGCCGAAGGCCATGCCGCCGGGACCCTTCAGTACCTCGACGCGCTCGAGGTTGTAGAGATCGCGGAACACCTGCGCGTCGTCGCGGATGCCGTCGACGAAGAAATCCGCCGTGGTGCTGTTGCCGCGCAGGATGACCTGATCGCGATTGCCTTCGCCCTGGTGCGTGAGAATGCCGGGAACGTAACGGAACACGTCGGCCATGCTTTGCATTGCCTGGTCCTGCATCAGTTCGCCGGGGACGACGCTGACCGAGGCAGGGATCTCATTGAGCGGCGTGTCGGTCTTGGTGAAGGTGCTCGAGCGCTTCGCGCGATAGCCGGTGACCGGGCCGTCCGCCCGTTCTTCGATCTTCTCCCGTACCGTCACCTCGGGCAGGGTGGGATCGGCACAGATCGCGAGTTCCGGCCCGAATTGTGCGAGCACGGCGAGGGTGACCGCGGCGGCGAGCGGGTTCGGTTTGCGGCAGGGTTCCATTCAGACTCTCCATGAGGTAGTTGAGGATGCAATGGCTGGCTACCTGAGGAAAGGCTGGCTGGCTGACGATGGTGTTGCTGGATCATACGACTGCGAATTGCCGGCGATGCAGCGTTGGCGGGCGTGCGCCAGACGCGGTTTGCCTTTTTGACTGGGTCCGGCGAATTCAGCTTTCCAGAGAAAACGAAATCGGCACCAGCACCCACGCCGCGACTGCGCGCTCGCCCTGCCGCGCCGGCACGAAATGCCAGCGCTGAACCGTTTCGAGCGCAGCGATGTCGAGACGCGAGGACCCGCTGCTGGTGTTCAACTCGACCCGGTCGGCGGTTCCTTCCGCCGTCACCAGCACCCGCAACAGGACGCGGCCGCGCTCGCCCATGCGGCGGGCAAGTGGAGGGTATGCCGGAGCGGGATTCTGCAGGTAAGCGGCGTCAAAGCGTGGCGACACCACGGACAGAACTATTGTTGCAGGACGCGCGTTTTCACTTTGCGCCGGAACGGATGACGCCTTTGCAGCGGCCTGCGAGGGCGTGGCGATCGTGATGTTTGGCAGCGGCACGACTGGCTGCGCCATCTCGAAATTCTGGCGCATCGGCATCGGGCGCGGCGGCGCCTCGGGTAAACGTGCACGTTCTGCCGTGATCAGGCTCACCATCATCGGCATTGCCTTTGCAATCGCGGACCGCGCTGGCGGATGGCTCAGGATGACCGCGACCACTGCGACATGCAGCAGCAGCGTCGAAATGATTGCGACGCGCCGAGGTCCCGGATCTTCGTAGGAGTAGGCGTTCATTCGACTCATGCGGTCAGGATCAGCTTACCGTTCTGGGTCAGGCGCAGGCGGTATTCCCGGCCGTCGTGATCGATGATCAGTTCGCCCCGGGACCCCAGGAGGACCTGGCTGGAGACTCTGGCCGGCTGAGCCGACAAGCCAGCGTCAAGGTCAGAACACTTCTGCATTGGCTTGATTTTTAAGCTGGAATCCATACGCAAACGATAACCATTCTCATTTGTGATGTCAATAGCGTATGCGTGATCGTTTGATCTGGATCATGCCGGGAGGGCGATTATGCAGGCCGCGAAAGCTGTCAGGCATGCCAGGGATGATTGTCCGTGCAATATGGACCAGGCGGTACAACCGATGCGGTCGCAACGAACCGGCGCCCTAAGGCCTTATCCGCAACAGATCGGATAGTCTGTCCCAATGTCGGTAGAGGGGATCGCGAATGTTCTCCGGGAGGCCACCTTCTCGCACAATCGGGGGCCATTCCGTTCTGGCAGCGGCCACCGTCTCTCTGACGACGTCCATTACAAATTTCGGTGAGGCGTCGATCCGTCGGGCGATCCGTTCAAAATGCGATTCATCAACGGATGCAAAATGCTTTTCCCCCGCCAGATTCAGGGCAAGACTGTCGTTTTGAACATAGTGAATCGTCGATACCAGATCGTAGGCAGGCGATAACTGTGGGGTGATGCCATCCCTGTAGATCACCGACCAGTTCTTCAGATGCGCATCGCCGTTTCCGATGAGAACGTTCACCACCAGTCGCCGAATGAATTCTGCGAGCTGCTCGAACCGGTTGGGAAAAATATCGAAGATCAGCCTGCCAACGGTATCGTAATTTGTCGCCCTATATTCCTGGTCTGCGTAGACGCTGAACACTTGCGCGAAGTCCTCTGCGTGGACGCGGCCGTCGGCAGTCCGGTCATATCGTTTGACTGCGTAGGCATACTCTTCCGATTCCGGTATCGACAGGCCGGTCAACCCGGTCAAATCGATATCATCGAGTTTCACCATCTTCACTTCGGGTATCTGTATGCCGGCTGCCGCCGCCAGCCTCATCATCGCGTATTCGTTTGCGGGAACATTCGGGTGGATCGGATGCGGTGGTTTGACGATCCATTCTTCGCCACCGTCGCCCAGCACAAAGCGCCCGCCGCGCTCGATCATCGAGAACTTAAGTTGCGATCCGCCCAGCGAAAATCTGAGCGGTGCGTCTTCAATGGCTGCGCGCATCGTGTCCGGGCGGTACGCGAGCGCGGCTTGCGGGAGCCTGTCTGCCGGAATCGCGCGAATCGCGCCGGGCAGGCTCGAGCCCAATGCCATGAGAATGTCGAATTCATGGTCATGGTGGATCTTCAGACGTTTGACCATGTATTCGCGCAGCGCTCCTTCCGGCAGCAGATTGCTGAAAAAAGTCGGCAGCTTTATGCTGCTCGAATAAACCTCCCGCAGCTTGCGCTCAGTCGCGTCTTCATCTCCCGGCGCGTTGAGGGACAAGCTCAGGATCGGCCGGCTTGGCCCTAGGTTGATGTAGCGCTCATCGAAGGCGAACAGGTTTTTGCCGTCTTGAAACCCGGTGAGATGGCCGACTAAAAGATTGCCAAGCAGTATGTTCATGACGCGGGCGTCACCCATGCGATTGCTCCCCGTCGTCTTTTACCTGGTAGCGTTCAAGCAGCGAGGGAGCCTTTGGTAAATGAGCGGGCTCGCGTTTGGCCTTGAGTAGGGACTCGAGCGTTGCGGCGTCTTCCCGCGACAATGGCACAAGTTCCATTTCGAGCGCCTGCACCAGCCTCAGGAAAGTGGAGACCGTGACATCTCCTCCGCGCTCGAACAGCGACACTTGCCGTTGTTGAATTCCGCTACGGCGCGCAACCTCGGTTTGCGACAGGCCCAGGGCAAGCCGCCTTGCTCGAATCGTTTCGTTGATCTTTTGCTTCATTTTATGTATTTAAATACTTTAAACGACATAACAACACATTATTATACATAACAACTTCTTGTCAATGTGTTGTAATACATAAAATCTGGCTCACTGCCCCCAGGAAACGGACTGACCGACTTCTTGACGACAATCGCGTCGCGGCGTATCGTCACGGAATGCGGAAAGTAAGGAAGTAAGGGAAAAGGTCAAACATGCTTGCCAAGCTCACCTCGAAAAACCAGCTCACGCTGCCCAAGAACGTGGTCAAGGACTTTCCGGGAACGGAATATTTCGACATCGCTGCGGACCAGGGGCGGATTGTGTTGACGCCGGTGACGGTATCCAAGACCGGCGCCGACGACGACAGGCTGAAGCCGATCTGGGACAAGATCGAAAAGCTCGGCATCACCGAGAAGGACGTTGAAGACGCCGTGAAGTGGGCGCGCCGCCCGAAGTGAAGCGCCCGCGGCGCGTTGTGATCGACACCAACGTAGTGGTGTCCGCGCTGGCGTTTCGCCATGGACAACTTGCCTGGCTGCGCGCGGCGTGGGCCGCGGGCGTGCTGGTTCCAGTCGTGTCCGGCGAGACGCTGGCGGAATTGCTGCAGGTCCTCGCTTATCCGAAGTTCGGCCTGGACGCCGACCAACGCAAGCTTGCGGTGACCCAATATATGGAGCATGCGGAGACCGTCAAGACGCCCCGTACGCGCGCCAGACTTCCCACGTGCCGCGACCCGGATGACGAGAAATTCCTGCGCCTTGGCTATGCGGCCAAAGCAGACGCCATCGTCACCGGCGACCGGGACCTGCTTGTCCTGGCGGACGAGTCGAAGATCGCGATCATCCCGCCCGCGGAGTTGGCACAGGTGACCGGAGTGCGTCCATGAGCCAGGTTTTGATCCAGCAATACCTCAACCAGTTGCAGGACCTTCGGAAGGCCTCCGGCACTCATCGTGAATCGGTGGTGCGCGAAGCGTTCAAGGACCTGTTGAAGGGCTGGGCGCGCTCGCACGATCTGGTGTTCGTGCCGGAATACGAGATCGAGACGAAAACCAAAGACCGGCGCTACGTCGACGGCGCATTGCTCTACGAATTGCGCATGCCGTTCGGCTACTGGGAGGCAAACGACGAACAGGACGACCTCGACGCCGAAATCGAATTCAGGTTCCGCCGGGGTTACCCGCCGATGCCTGGCAGTACAAGCGCGGCAACCGTTCGGCGCTCGAATGGATTCTCGACCAGTACAAGGAAAAGAAACCCAAGGACCCGACCATCCGCGAGAAGTTCGACACCTATCGCTTCGCCGACTACAAGGAAAAAGTGATCGACCTGCTGTCGCGCGTGACCACCGTCAGTGTCGAGACCCAGCGCATTGTGGAGGCGATGCGCAAAGAGTCGAGATAGCGAATCCATCGGTCCGCCGTAGTTTCGTGCAGGGCTGCAGTGCTGATTCCGGAAAACGCCGCGACACCCATCAGTGACCAGCATCCGCGATTGGTGCGCACGAGAGAAATCCCGGCGTTTTCGCCCGCAATCGATGTACTATCCGTTGGCTCCTACTTCAGATGCGCTACCTCAGTCTTTTAAAAGAATCCATTCGTTCTGGGACCATTGCGGCATTGGCGATGATGCCCCTTGGCTTTCTGTTCAGGCTTCTTGACCTGCGCGTTGGCTACTATGGACCTAAGCTCGGAGCGCTTTTGTTCGGCGAGCCAAGCCGGATCGTGTTGTTCCTCCAGCATCTTGTCCTTGGCTGGGTGTCCGCACTGCCGCTTCTGGTAATCCTGGTTAGTCTGGACGGCAAGGTGGCGCCAACGGCGACCGGTGCGGCCTACGGCCTCGCCTATTACTTGGTCGTCAATTCGCTTGCGCTGCCGCTGTTCTTCGGCGACCCGACGCCTTGGCAGCTTGGTTTCAGTTTCATTTATCCAAGCGTATTGATCCATCTTGTGTTTGGCGTTTGCATTGGCGTCACTTCCAGGAGGTTCGTTGCGAATGAACTTCGCGGGACCCGGTCAATTCCGGCAGCGGCTTGACGGGCCCGCATGAAACTGCGCAATTTCATTTCCTCGCTGCTGGCGGGATTCGGCGCCACCACGGTCCACATCGTCCTGATGGCGATCAAGCATCGCGCCGGAATTCTCCCCGATTTTGAGCCTTACGAGGACCTGCAGCGACTGTTGTCGTCCATGACGTCTCTGACATTCGAGGCCCCTCTCTCCTGGCTCCTTCCGTTCGTCAATGGGGCATTGATTCTGGGTTTCGTCTTCGGAAAACTCTTTAGTCATCTGCCTGGCCGGAGCGCGATTGCCAAAGGCAGTGTCTTCGGCTGCGCGGCGTGGCTAGTGATGGGCTTGGGTCTCCTCCCCTTGTCCGGGAGCGGGGTTTTTGCGCACAAACTCGGGCTCGGGGGCATGCCGGCCGCGCTGATGTTCGCGATGCTCATGATTTACGCGATCGTCATGAGCCTGCTCTATTCATGGCTGTCGGCTTCGCCCCGCACAAATAACGCAAGCGACCTGTAGATCCGCCGGGAACGCCCGTTATTAGTGCCTCTCCGGCCGATTGCCTCTTGCAGCTGCCGCAGCGACGCCGGGCCGCGCGCCCTGCATCACGCTTTGGAATAAATCTCCGAGCCCTTCTTCACGAACTCGATCGCCTTCTGCTGCATGCCTTTCTGCAGCGCCTCGTTTTCGCTCACGCCCTGTTTCGCCGCGTACTCGCGCACGTCCTGCGTGATTTTCATCGAGCAGAAGTGCGGCCCGCACATCGAGCAGAAGTGCGCGAGCTTGGCGCCTTCCTGCGGCAGCGTCTCGTCGTGGAATTCGCGTGCCTTGTCCGGGTCGAGGCCGAGGTTGAACTGGTCGTCCCAGCGGAACTCGAAGCGCGCCTTGGACAGCGCGTTGTCGCGGATCTGCGCGCCGGGGTGGCCCTTGGCGAGATCGGCCGCGTGCGCCGCGATCTTGTACGCCATGATGCCGTCCTTGACGTCGTTCTTGTCGGGCAGCCCCAAGTGTTCCTTGGGAGTGACGTAGCACAGCATCGCGGTGCCGTACCAGCCGATCATCGCCGCGCCGATGGCGCTGGTGATGTGGTCGTAGCCCGGTGCGATGTCGGTGGTGAGCGGGCCCAGCGTGTAGAACGGCGCCTCCCTGCAGTACTTCAGCTGCAGGTCCATGTTCTCCTTGATCAGCTGCATCGGCACGTGGCCCGGGCCTTCGATCATTACCTGCACGTCGTGCTTCCATGCGATGTCGGTGAGCTCCCCCAGCGTTTTCAGCTCCGCGATCTGCGCCTCGTCGTTGGCGTCATACCCCGAGCCGGGTCTCAGCCCGTCGCCCAGCGAAAACGCCACGTCGTAGGCTTTCATGATTTCGCAGATGTCCTCGAAA
>Ga0315281_10000939_pt1 | contig 42023 bp, 42 predicted proteins | sample YL17G07_0_MG_FD_204540 | JGI IMG/M metagenome (GOLD analysis project Ga0315281, IMG submission 204540) | Sediment microbial communities from Yellowstone Lake, YNP, Wyoming, USA - YL17G07_0 | ecosystem: Environmental > Aquatic > Freshwater > Lake > Sediment | place: USA: Wyoming | collected...
AACACCGGCCAGCAGGCGCACGCGCGCCTCGTTCTCGGCCTGCTGCTGCTTCGCGGCGCGCCCGAGCATGCGCGCCAGGCGCCCGCTTTGTTCGCCCGTCGAAACCAGGTGGATGAAGAGCGGCGGAAACACGCGCCGGCTGCCAAGCGCCCGATGCAGGCTGCTTCCCTCGCGCACCCGCTCCACCGCCTCCTCCACCGCACGGCGCAACGGAATGCATTTCAGCACGCGCGTGCCCGCGACCAGCGCCTGCAGCAATGGCACGCCGCTGCCCACCAGGATGGCCAGGGTGCTCGCCAGGCGCGCCGTGTCGTTGCCGCGCACCAGCGGTCCCACGACGGGCATGCGCAGCAACAGCCGCTGCCACTTCTCGCGCAGCGCTTCGCGCGCGTAGGCCGCCCGCGCCGCGAACGCCGCCGCCAGCCCCGCGATGCCGATCAGCAGCAGGTAGCTCTGCAGGATGCCGCTGATCCACAGCATTGCGCGCGTCAGCAGGGGCAGCTCCTGGCGGCTCTGCTGGAACACCTGCGCCACCTGGGGCACGACGTAAGCGAGCAGCCCCGCCACCACCGCCAGCGCCACCAGCGCGACGATGGCCGGATAGAGCAGCGCCAGCCCCGCGCCCTGCAGCAACGCGCGCCGCTCCTCGAGATAATCGGCGAGCCGCGACATGACCTGGGAGAGTTCGCCGGACTGCTCGCCGGTGCCCACCAGCGCGCGGTACAACTCCGGGAACGAAGCGGGGTGCCGCTCGAGCGCCGCGGCCAGCCCGTGGCCGGCGAGCACTTCGGCGCGCACGGACGCAAGAATCCGTCCGTCGGGTTCCTGCCCGGCCTGCTCGATGAGCGCGTCCAGGCTTTGCTCGATGGTGAGGCCCGCCTCGAGCAGCATGGCAAAGCGCCGCGTGACGAGCGCAAGCTGCGCACCGGAGAGGCGCTGGCGGCGCCCCGGCCAGTGACCCGGCCCGCCGGCGGCGCCTTCGGGCCCGATCTGCGCCAGCTCGGTGGGCATGAGCCCGGCGTTGCGCAGCCCGGCGCGCGCCTGGCGAGGGGCGTCGGCCTCGATCACCCCGCGCCGGGTCCGGCCCTGCGCGTCCACCGCGACATAGCTGAACGCGGGCATGCGTCAATGCCGCGGCAAGGCGGGGCTGTCAGGATTCACGCGTCACCCGGACCACCTCCTCGAGCGAGGTCGCGCCCGAGAGCGCCCAGCGCAGGCCGTCTTCGCGCAGCCCGTGCATGCCCTTGCTCACCGCGTGCGCGCGCAACAACTGCTCGGTGGCGCCTTCGTGGACGAGGCGCTTCACCTCGTCGTCGACGGACAGCAGTTCGTAAATGCCGGTGCGCCCGGCGTAGCCCGTGCCGTTGCATGCGGCGCAGCCGCGCGGACCAAACAGCGCCTCGCCGGAAAACCGCCCTCCCAGTTCCGCGATATCGGCGGCGCCGGGTCGCAGGGGGACTTTGCAGGCCGGGCACAACTTGCGCACCAGCCGCTGGGCGAGCACGCCCAGCAGGCTCGAGGAAAGGAGATACGGTTCGACGCCCATGTCGACCAGCCGCGTGGCCGCGCTGACCGCGTCGTTGGTGTGCAGCGTCGCGAGCACCAGGTGCCCGGTCAGGCTCGCCTGCACCGCGATCTGCGCGGTTTCGAGGTCGCGGATCTCGCCGATCATGATCACGTCCGGATCGTGGCGCAGGATCGAGCGCAGGGCGCGCGCGAAAGTCATCTCGATCCGCGGATTGACCTGGGTCTGCGAGACGCCGTCCAGCTCGTATTCGATCGGATCCTCGACCGTCATGATGTTCAGCCCGAGCGCGTCGATGCGCGAGAGCGCGGCGTACAGCGTCGTGGTCTTGCCCGCGCCGGTCGGCCCGGTGACCAATACGATGCCGTGCGGCTGGTGGATCAGCTGGTCGATCCGCGCCAGCGTCCTGTCGTCCATGCCGAGGGCCGTGAGTTCTAGCTTGCCGCTTTCCTTGTCGAGCAAGCGCAGCACGGCACGCTCGCCGAAACCGGTGGGCAGCGTGGCGACCCGCACATCGACCTGGCGGCCCGCGAGGCGCAGCGAGATGCGCCCGTCCTGCGGCAAGCGCTTCTCGGCGATGTCGAGATTGGCCATGATCTTGATGCGCGAGAGCATCGCCGCATGCAGCGCACGGTGCGGCTCGGCCACGTTCTGCAGGGTGCCATCGAGACGGAACCGGACCACCGAGCGCGTCTCGTAGGGCTCGATGTGGATATCCGAAGCGCGCTGGCGCAGCGCCTGCGTGAGCAGCACATTGATCATGCGGATGATCGGGGCGTCGTTCTGCGAATCGAGCAGGTCCTCGACCTTGGGCATTTCCTGCACCAGGCGGGAAAGGTCCATGTCCTGCTCCAGGTTGCCGGCGACGTAGGCCGCGGACTGGTTGGCCTGCGTGTAGGCCTCGGCCAACCGGCGCTCGAAGAGCTCGGGCCGCTCGGTGGCCGCGACGCGCAGCGGCACGCCGAGCACGCGGCGCATCTCGGCCAGCGCCTGCACCCGCGCGCCCTCGCGGATGCAGACCACGGCTTCCTTGTCGCCCAGTTCGAGCAGCAGCACGCCGTGCAGCCTGGCGAAATGGTAGGGGACGCGCCGCACCGCGGACTCTCGAACAGCGTCCATCGCGCCGCCCTACTTCGCGGCCGGCGCCGCTGGCTCGAGCGCGGGCAGGCGCGGCGCCTGAATCTCCGGCAGCACGGGGCTTGGCGGCATCTGCGATTTGTCCTGCGCGCCCTGCATCTGCCGGTAGCGCTCGGCCGTCGCGGCGCCCTGGCCCGCGGCGTCGCGCATCACCACGGGCCGGATGAAGACCATGAGGTTCGTCTTGGTCTGCTTGCGCGTCTCGTAGCGGAAAAAAGCGCCCAGCAGCGGCAGGTCGCCCAGCAGCGGAACCTTGTCGCTGGTGGTGCCGGTGTTGTCCTGCACGAGACCGCCCAGCACGATGATCTGGCCATCGTCCACCAGCACCGTGGACTCGATGGAGCGCTTGTTGGTGATCACGCCCGCGGCATTGGTCTTGTCCTGGATGCTCGAGACCTCCTGGTAGATCTGCAGGCGGACGGTGCCCCCCTCGGAGATCTGCGGCTTGATGCGCAGGGTGAGGCCGACGTCGCGCCGCTCGATGGTCTGGAACGGCGTCGCCGTCGTCGTAGACCCCGTCTGCGCGTACTGCCCGGTGATGAACGGCACGTTCTGGCCGATGACGATCTTCGCCTCCTCGTTGTCGAGGGTGAGCAGGTTGGGCGTGGACAGGATGTTGGCGTTCACGTCCGATTCAAGCGCGCGCGCGAGCGCGGCGAGATTGGTCACCACACCGACGCCGGGCACGTTGACCTGCCCCCTCACGATGCCGATATTCAGGCCCAGCCCCACGCTGCCGAAGGTGGCCGCCGAATCGATGATGTTGGCGCCGGCGCCCCGCGCGCCGAAATTGGTGCCGCCGGCCAGGCCGCTGCGCGTCGCGTTAAGGTTGTTGAGCGCCTGCCACTGGATGCCGAACTCGGCGGCCTTGTCGGCGCTCACCTCGACGATCAGCGCCTCGACGTGCACCTGCGCGCGGCGCACGTCGAGTTTCTCGATGACCGAGCGCAGGTTGGCGAAAATGGCGTCCGGCGCCGAGACGATTATCGCGTTGGAGGCAGGATCGGCCTGCACGATGCCGCCGGAGCCTGCGCCCGGCGCCGCGCCGGGCGGGCCGGGCGAGCCCGGTTGCGGGGCGCTCGCCGCGGCCGGGGACGCTCCCGATTCGGCCGAAAGAATGGCGCGCAGCACTTGCGCGACCCGCACCGCTTCGGCGTTCTTGAGGTAGACCACATGAATGTTCCCCGCCGCGCTGGTCGGCGCATCCAGCTGCTGCACCATGGTCTGCACCAGCGCCACGCGTGCCGGGTTGTCGGAGCGCACGATCACGCTGTTGGTGCGCACATCCGGCGCGACGTATACGCGCAGGTTGGACTCCACCGCGCCCGCCTGCGCGCCGGCGCCCACGACCCCGTCGGCGAGGATCCGGTTGACCGCCTGCGCGACATCCTGCGCCGCCGCGTAGCGCAGCGGGATGACCTGCGCCTCGCTGACGCCCGGCCGGTCGATGGCCTCGATGATGCGCCCGATGCGCTGCAGGTTGTCCGCGTAATCGGTGATGACAAGCGTGTTGTTGTTCGCGTACACCGCGATCGTGTTGTTCGGACTGATGATCGGCCGCAGCACCGGCATCAACTGGTTCGCGGAAGCGTAACGAAGCGCGTAAACCTGCGTCACCAGGCGGTCGCCCGCGGTCGCGCCGCGCGCGCCGGTGGCGCCGCCGTGGAGTTTTGCATCGGCTTCCGGAAGGATCTTGGTGACGCCGCCGCTCTCCACCGCCGTGAAGCCCTGCAGCCGCAGCGCCGACAGGAAGATGTCGTACACCACCGACGTGGGCACGGGCCGCGCCGATATGATGTTGACGGTCCCCTTGACGCGCGGATCGATCAGAAAATTCCGTTTCAGGATCTGGCCGATCGCCGTCGCCACCGCCTCGATGTCGGCGTTGACGAAGTTGAGCGTCACCGGCTCCTCGGCCGCCCCCGCGTTCCAGGGGAGCGCCGCCAGTGCAATCAGCAACGAGGCGAGCAGGCGCCGCAGCGCCGGGGCGGGCGCGCCGGGGCGCTCAGCGAGTGGCATCGTGCCGGGCATGGCCGGGAATCGCGGCGGCGGCGCGGCGCTCGAGGCCGATGCGCTCGATAACGCCCTCGCGCGTCACCACGATGTGGTCTGGCTGCACCTCTTTCAGCACCACCCCGGGGGAAAGCGCCTCGCCAACGCTCACCACCCTGCGGCCGCCGCTCTCGGCGGCGAAGATCGCGCGGCCCTTGCCCGCGGTGCCGGGCGAGATCACGCCAAGAAGCCTGAAGGACGAGCGCGGCGCCGCTTCCTGCTGCAGCAACGGGCCCGCGGTGCCGGCGCCGAAAAGATGGCGCGTGACGGGGCCGTCCGCGTGCCTGACCTCGCCCGCGCCGGTCAGCGCCGAATCGGCGACCGGGCGCGGCGTGAACGCGATCCAGGTCCACTGCGCGAGCGCCACCGCCAGTGCGGCGAGCAGCGCGATCTCGAGCAAGCCGGCCCAACGGCCTGCGTGGAACCAGTTTCGAAGTCGGTCATTCATCCGGACTCCATCACAGGAGCGGGTTGGTCGGGCGAAAAACCAATGCTGTTACACCCGAGGATGTATAGTATAACGCTCGAAAAGTCCGGATCTTTGCAGCCGATGCGCCACCGCGGTCACGAAGGATCATGGCGGAACGGATTCACGCTGATCGAAGTGATGGTGGTCGTCGTGATCCTGGCGATCCTCGCGGCCCTGATCGTGCCAAGAGTCATGAGCCGGCCGGACGAAGCACGGGCGGTCGCCGCCAGCCAGGACGTTGCCACCATCATGCAGGCGCTCAGGCTCTACCGGCTGGACAACAATCGCTATCCGACTTCGGAGCAGGGGCTTGCCGCGCTGGTGACGCGCCCGAGCATCGCGCCGGCGCCGGCGAACTGGAAGGCAGGGGGCTATCTTGAGCGCCTGCCCAAGGATCCGTGGGGCAACCCGTACCGGTACCTGAATCCCGGGATCCGGGGAGAAATCGACGTGCTCAGTTTCGGCGCTGACGGCGTCGCGGGCGGCACAGGCGTCGACGCCGACGTCGGCTCGTGGAATCTGTAGCGCGCATGTCCGCACTGCCCGCACGCAGCCTGGGCTTCACGCTGATCGAGATTCTGGCCGTCGTCGCCATCATCGCGGTGCTTTCGCTGATACTCGCCGGCGTCGCGGCGCCGGGCGAAGCCACGCTCGCCGAGCGCGAAGCGCGCCGGCTGGCGGCGCTGCTCGAGCTCGGGCTCACCGAGGCGCGCACGAGCGGGCAGGCGGTTGCCTGGTCGCAGGAGCCTGCCGGCTACGCGTTCTGGCACAAGGCCGGCGACGACGAATGGGTCGGCTTCGCCGACAGCAGCATCTACCGGCGCCGGTCTTTCGAGGGCAAGACCGAGTTGCGCGACGTGCTCCTCGACGGGCGCGGCCTGCGCCCGGGCGAGCGCCTGGAGCTCCTGCCGTATGGATTGCGCGGCACGCTCGAGTTGACGATTGCAGGCGGCGAGGCGAGGTTCGTGCTTCGCGGCGGCGCACTTGGCCGGATTTTTCTCAGGCGCGATGCGGACCCGCGGCTTTACGCTGGTTGAAGTCCTGGTCGCGCTCGCCATCGTGGCGGTCGCTCTGGCCGCTGCGAGCCGCGCCGCGATCCTCTCGAGCGCCTCGGCGAACGAAATAAAGCTGCGCGTGCTGGCGGGCTTCGTCGCCGAGAACCGCCTGGGCGAACTCGCCGCGCGCCGCGCCTGGCCCGCCATCGGCTCATCCGAGGGACAGGAGCAGCAGGCGGGCCTCGAATTCCGGTGGCACGCGGAAGTGCGTTCCACGCCGCATCCGAACCTGCGGCGCGTCGAAATCCGCGTGCTGAACCCTGACGATCCGTCGCACGAACTGCGCCGCCTGGTTGGCGTGCTCACGAAAGAAGGCTGACATGAAGGATGAAATGCGAGCCACGGGTTTCTCGCTGATCGAGATGCTGGTCGCGGTGGCGGTGCTCGCGGTGCTCGCTTCGGTCAGCTTTCGCGGCCTGAACTCGGTGCTCGATGCCGAGGCCGGAGTCGCCGCGCAAACCCGCCGCTGGAATGAGTTCGCCATCGTCACCTCGCACCTGGGTCGCGATCTCTCGCTCGCGGTCGCGTGGCCGGTGCGCGACGCCGCGGACAACGATCGACCGGCACTGAGCCTGCACCCGGCGCCGGGCGGCGACGCCGGCGCCCAGCTCGCGTTCACGCGGCTGGGAGAAGCCGGGGGCGCGGGCGCGACGGGCGAGTTGCGCCGCGTCGCATGGCGGCTGCGCGGCGGCGCGCTGGAGTATCTGGTCTGGCCCGCCGTGGATGCAGCCTCCGGCGCCCTGCCCGTGGTGAGCGTGGTGCTGGAAAACGTAGCCGACCTTCAGTTGCGCGCGCTCGGCGACGACGGCCGCTGGCGCGGCGCGTGGCCCGCGGGCGCGCGCGCCGATGCGCTGCCGCGGGCCGTCGAAGTACAGATCCTGCTCGCCGGCGGCGAGCGCATCAGCCGCCTGTTCGCCCTGCGATGAGCACGCCACGCGAGCAGCGCGGGGTCGTGGTCATCGTCGCCCTGCTGATCGTCGCCCTCGCGGCGACCACCGCCGCCTTCATGCTCCAGCAGCAGGACGTTTCGGCGCGGCAACTCGAGGCCGCCCGAGACTATGAGCAGGCCCGCTGGATGCTGAAGGGGGGCATGCACTGGGCGCGCAACATCCTCGCCGAAGACGCGCGCGACAGCAGCGTGGACCACGGCCGCGAACTTTGGGCGGGGGGGCTGGCGCCGACGCAGGTTGAGCAGGGCCGCATCTCCGGCGAGATCCGCGACCAGCAGGGCCTGTTCAATCTCAACAACCTCGCGCGCGAGGGCAAATCGAGCGAGCGCGACATCGCCGCGTTGAAGCGCCTCCTGAGGACGCTCGCGCTGCACGCAGATATCGCGGAAGCGATCGCCGACTGGATCGACGCGGACAGCAATGCGAATCCCCGCGGCGCGGAGGATGCGCACTACCTGCGCCTGCCCGCGCCCTACCGGGCGTCGAACCGGCCGATGACCGACATGAACGACTTGCTTCGCGTGCGCGGTATCGACGAGGCGGCGCTCGCGCGCTTGCGGCAATTCGCCACCGTGCTGCCGCGGCGCACGCCGGTGAACGTCAACCTGGCGCCGCCCGAGGTGCTGGCCGCGGTGGTCGAGGGGTTGACCCTGGCCGAGGCGCAGATCCTGGCAAACAGCAGAACGGCCGCGCCATTCCAGAACCCGGAAAATTTTCGTTCGCGCCTGCCGCGCCGCGAACTCGAGGCGAGAGACGATGAGGTCTCCGCGAATTCCCAGTTCTTTCTCGTCGAGGGGCGCGCGCAGATCGGCAAGGCGGACCTGCGGATCAGCGCCTTGCTGCAGCGGATCGGCGCCGGCCTGCCCACCATCGTCTGGCAACGGCTGTCATGACCACCTGCAGCATCCGCCTGCGGCGCGACAGCGCCACCACGGGATCGTTTGAATGGGCGCTCCTCGACGCTGGCGGAACCGTGCGTGAAGCCGGCCTGTCGAGCCTGGGCCCGCCCCCGTTCGCCGGCCCGTGCCGCCTGGTGATCGCGAGCGAACTCGTGCTCCTCGACCGGGTTGCGGCGTCCGCTGCGCAGCAACGCGGCCTGTCCTCGGCGCTGCGCTTTCTGGCGGAAGACAGCGCGATTCCCGAACCCGAGCAACTCCACGTCGTCGCGGCACCGGCGCCGGCGGGGGACGCACTGTGCCTTGCGGTCATCGACCGGCAATGGCTCGAACGAACGCTCGGAAATCTGGCGCGCGCCGGACTCGTCGCCGTTTCAGCCTGCCCGGAGTGCCTGCTGCCCGAGCTCCAGCCGCGCGCCTGGACGGTTGTCTGGAATGGCGATGACAGCTTCGCGCGCACTGGTCCGATCGAGGGTTTCGCGCTCGACAGCGCCGGTCCCGGCGAACCGCCGGTCACGCTACGGCTCGCGCTCGAGAACGCGCGCGGCGCGGCAGCGACCCCGGCGCGCATCGTGGTGAGGGCCGCGCCGGGCATTGCGCCACCGGACCACGCGCGGTGGTCCGCCCAGCTGGGCGTCGCAGTGATCGCGGGCCAGGAATGGCGGTGGGCGCAGGCGCAGGCACGGCCGGGCGTGGAGCTGCTGCAAGGCGAGTTCGCGCCGCGCGCGCTTGAACGCGGTTGGACGCGCGGTCTGCGCCGCCCCGTGATCCTCGCTGGCATGCTGGTTCTTCTCGCCACGTTCGGCATCGCCACCGACTGGGCGGTGAAAGCCGGCGAGCGCAGGGCCCTGCTCCGCGAAATGGAAGCCGTGTACCGCGCAAGCTTTGGCGAGAACGCCGTGGTGGTGGATCCCGCGCTTCAGATGAGCCGCGCGCTTGCGAGCTTGCGTCAACAGGCCGGACAGGCCGTGGCAGGCGATTTCCTCGTGCTGCTTGGCAGCGTGGCCGACCGGCTGCTCGATCCGCAGCGGCAACAGATCGACAGCATCGCCTTTGCCAACGGTACGCTGACGGTGTCGCTGCGGCCGCAGGATCCCGCGCAGCCCGGCGCCTTGCTTGAAGAACTGCGCGCCAAAGCCGCGATCCGCGGTCTCGATATCCGCCTCGAACAGGCGGCAAGTGCGGGCAAGCCTTCGCTGCTCCTGTTCGCCGCACCGGTGCAGGCAAGATGAGCCCGCGCGAATCGGCGGCCGATTTCTGGCGGACGCGCTCGGTCCGGGAGCGCGTGATTCTTGGCGGCGCGGCTTGCATCGTGACCCTGGCGCTGCTGTACGGGCTGGTGTGGGAACCGGGAACTGCCGCACGCCAGAAACTGTCTTCCACGCTGCCCCGATTGCGGGCGCAGCTAGAGGACATGCGATCGCAGCAAAAGGAAGTGACGAGCCTGCGCAAACAGCTTGCGGCGGCTCCGCAGCGCAGCGACCTCAAGGTCTTGCTGCAGGGATCGGCGGCGCGCGCGCCCTTCGGGCGGTCGGTGGAGCGCGTGGAAGCGATCGCGGCCGACCGCGTGTTCTTCGCTGCCGGACCGGTTGATTTCGATGCGTGGCTGGACTGGACCGCCGGCATGCAGCGCGACTTCGGCGCTCGCCTCGATACATGCAAGATCGTGGCCGCGGGGCAGGCGGGTCTGGTGCGCGTCGAGGCGACGTTCGTCGCCGGCGGCACCCCGGCGGCGCGCGCGGCGCCATGATCTCGAGCCGCATCGCGCTCGGACTCGTTTTCGTGTGCCTCGTTTATGCGGCCACCCTGCTCGCGACGATCCCCGCTCCGTGGGTGTCGCGGGCCATCGAGCGCGCGTCCAACCAAGGGCTTGTGCTGCGCGATCCGGCCGGCACCGCCTGGGCCGGCAGCGGAATCCTGCTCGCTAAACTGCATTCGGGTGAGCTGCTCCATCTGGGGCGGCTACACTGGAAATTATCGCTGTCCGGCATTCTCTCCGGGCGGCTCGCGGCCGATATCGCGCTCGGCGCCGATGCGAAGGCAACGCGTGTGGAACTGTCGCTGTCGGGCATGACCGTACGCGGTCTGAGCCTCGAACTTCCGGGCCGCATCCTCGCGCAGCTCGCCCCGGCGCTCGGCGCGTTCGGCCCGGAAGGAAAGCTGGTGCTCCGGTCGGACAACCTGCGCTTCGAGGCCGGCTCGATACTCGGTCTGGCGCAGATCGAGTGGCGCCAGATGCGGCTGGCCCGGGCAAGCGGAATCGACCTCGGCTCGCATGTCGCCCGGCTCAGCGGCGGCGGCGGCAAGGTGGACATCGAGTTCGGCAGCCTCGAGGGCCCCTTGCGGCTGGGCGGCGGCGGATCCTGGACCCGGAATGCGGGCCTTGATGTTTCCGGTACGGCGCAACACGATCCCGAGCGTGACGGCACGCTCGCGCGCTTCCTGCAAGGCGTCTGCAGCGAATACCAGTCCGCACGCTGCATCTTCCGGTTCAAGCAGCAGACGGCGGGTGCCGGCTAGGAAGGCGGCGTTATCAGACTCTCGTCTTTGACTGGATCGCCACCGCTCCGCTGAGGCGTGTCGCCCTGGGCGGCGTAGGGGGCGCGGCGCAGCGCCTCGAGTGCTTCGCGAATGCGCTGCGGGTCGTTTTGCAGGAGCGCCTCGGCCAGCGCATGCGACGCGTCGCCGCGCATCCGGGCGTAACGCTTCAGTATCTCGAGCGCGTTGGCCGAGGGTGCCGCCGGATCGAGATTGAGCGCGGAGAGCTGCTCGAAACTGTCCCGGTACTCGCTGGCGACGTCGGACTCGATGCGCGCGGCCAGCTCCTCGAACGTGACCCCTGGGACATTGCGGGTCTCGATGATCGTCCGCCAGCGCTCGACGATGCGACGGTCGTCGGCGAGGAACTCGCGAATCTCCGTGCGCGCCTTTTGCTCTTCGTCCCACCTGTACTCGGGGGCCGGAAGCGCTGCGACCAGCGCCACGACCACGCCGAGCAGGGCGGCGGCGGCGGCCCAGCGCGCCGGGCCGGGCGCCGGGCTTCGCGCCGACATCGGCCTGGCGAGGGCGCGACCGGCGAGAGCGCCGCAGAGCAGCCCGCCCAGGTGCGCTGCGTTGTCGATTCCCGGAATCAGCAGCCCCATCGCTATCGTTGCCGCCGCGAATGCAGCGGCGCCGCCGAACAGCCAGCGGAACTCAACCGGGTGAATCTGCCTGCGTTCCCGCCAAAGCCACACCAGGAGCGCGCCGTAGGCGCTGAAGATGGCGCCCGAGGCGCCGCCCGAGACAGCGCGATCGCCATGAGCAAGAAGTGAGAAAAGGTTTCCAGCCATGCCGCCGGCGCCATAGATGGCGAGGAAGCGAGCATGACCGTAGAGCCGCTCGACGAGCCGGCAACCATCCCAAAGCGCCCACATGTTGACCGCGAGGTGCACCAGCCCGAAATGCACGAACATCGCCGCCCCAAGGCGCCACCACTCCCCGTCGCGCGTCGCCGGGCCGAAATTCGCGCCCCACGCGAGTTGCACGTCGTTCGGCGAATGCCACAACCCCGCGCCGTTGGCCAGCATGGCGGCGAACACTGCCAGGTTTCCCGCGAGCAGCGCCGCCGTCGCCGGCGTGAGCGCCCAGCGGCCCCGCATCAGGTCGGAGACGGTCAAGGCAGCGTTGGTGCTCGAAGCGATGGGCGGATTGCTCATGGGGCGGCGAGCCCCGATGGTAGAGCAGACCGACAGATCAGCAACAAAGTTCCGCCGCAAGCCGGATGAACCGGGGTCTGCCGTCCGCGAAACTTAGAACCGCGAGCCGACCCCTTGACTCCCGGATGGCTGATGGCGACCGCCAGGGCGTGGGCGCAGTACAGCCGCGTAGGCGCGGGAAGCGGCAGGCTCGTGATCCTCTATGATCTGCCGGACGAAAAAGAAGAACAGATCGAGTTCCAGCAGTTCGGGCGCAAGCGTGATGCCGGATTCCTTGAGCGCGATGCACTGGCCCCGCACTGAATCGCAGATCTGGAGCGCATCGACGGCCCCATGCACGGGCACGGGCCGCTGCCGCTCATCGAATGGCGCCCAGCCGGCGTCGATCCTCTGGAGCCCGCGGACGCGTTCGCGCGTCCAACCTGCAAGGTATTCATTGATCGCGGCAACGATTCCGTCTGCTCCGGTTGCCGTCGCCATGAGCCCTACGAAGCGGTCCATCTCCGCCAGAGAGTCCAGAACGTATTCAGTGGTCGCCATGACAACCTCCAAATTGTTGTTATTCGCCGCAAGACCCTGCGCGCTCATTCAACCCCAGAAACGCAGGGTGCTTTGCAATTGTGTGTAAGGAATGCGGCGCGGACAGGCGCGCGGCCCCGTTTCCGACCCGGCGGCCGGCAACGGCCCAACTTCACCTACTTGCGGGCAAATACCTGGGCAAGGTCTTCGGGAATCCGCTTCAACCGGTACCCGTAGTTGTAGATCGCGGCCACGCGGAAGCCGAATTCCCCGCGCAAGCTCAGCTTCTTGCGCACCTGGCTGACGTGCGTATCGACCGAGCGCGTCATCAGGTCGCCGCTGTGACCCCAGACCGCCTCCTGCAGGTGACCGCGCGACATCAACCGTTCGGGATTGCGGAACAGCAGCACGGCGAGTTCGAATTCCTTCGGCGTCAATTCCACGATCGCCCCGTCTACGCGCGCGGTGCCGGTGCGCGTATCGAACTCATAGGGCGGACACACGAGGCGGGTCTCGTCTTTCTGCGGGTAGGCGCGGCGCAACAGCGCTCCGACGCGCGCAAGCAATTCGCTCTGTCTTGCCGGCTTGATCATGTAGTCGTCCGCGCCCTCGTTGAGCGCGTAGACGATGTCCTCTTCGGTGTCGCGCACGGTCACGAACAGGATCGGCACCGACTTCGACAAACTGGCCCGGATCCAGCGCAGCACCTCGATTCCCGAGACATCGGGCACCTCCCAGTCGAGCACGAACAGATCGAAGCTCTCGCGGCCGGCGAACTTCAGCACTTCGTTGCCGAGCGGATAGCCATGCACGTTGTGCCCTGCATTGGTCAGCCAGCGCGACAGCAAGGCCAACTGGTCGGGGTCATCCTCGAGAATTGCGATCCGCAAAAACCTGCTCCGGTTGATCGTGAAGGAAGGCCAATATTAGATGTATTCAGCCGGCAGGTGGTGTTTCGGGCTTCAGCGGCTTACCCCCCTGGCGGGGTAATGGTGGAGTGGAAGGGGATCGAACCCTCGACCTCCGCATTGCGAACGCGGCGCTCTCCCAACTGAGCTACCACCCCATTGAAGGGGCGGGATTTTACCGCAGTTCGGCCCGAGGACAACTATGGCACGGACAGCCGGGGCCGCGCCCGCTATTATTCAGGCCTGAGAGGAATCCCCATGGATATCAAATCCCCGTTCGGCTACAAGGACATCGTCCCGCTGAACCGCACCCAGAAGGTCCGCCTGCTGCGCCCGGGAGAGATGCCCGCGTTCGCCGGTAGTCTCAATGCGATCCCGATCAGCTACTCCGAGTTCGCGCTCGTGGCGCGCGAATATCCGATCATCTTCACCGCCATGAGCGGCAGCCAGGTGTTCGCGCCGGTAGCGGTGCTGGGGATGGCCTCGGGCGAGAACCTGTTCAACAACGGCGGCAATTGGGCGGCGAACGTCTACATCCCGGCCTACGCGCGGCGCTTCCCGTTCTGCATGACCAAGGTCACGCTCGACAAAGTCGAGCAGCAGAACCGCCTCATCTGCGTCGAAAAATCGCACCTCGACGACGCGGGCGAGGCGATGTTCGACGCGAAGGGCGAGCCGGTGGAGAAATGGAAAGAGATCGAGCGCCTGCTCAAGGAATATGAAGTCGACCTCGAGCGCAGCCGCGAGATGTGCGGCATCCTCTCCGACTACGGATTGCTTGAGTCCTTCACGATGCAGGCGAAGTTCAACAAGGGCGGCGATCCGCTGCATCTGACCGGAATGCACCGCGTCGCCGAAGGCAAGATCGAGCACCTGAACGCCAGCCAGCTCAAGAACCTCGTGAAAAAGGGCATCCTGTCGCGCGTCTATGCGCACCTGCTTTCGCTCGACAATTTCGCCAAGCTGCTCGACCGCAAGGCGGCGATGAAGGCCGCCTAGGCTAGCGTTCCCGGCCGGCCTCGGCCGCGATTTTTTGCACCGGCGACAGAATGTATTCGAGCACCGTGCGCTCGGCGAGCTTGATTTCCGCGGTCAGCTGCATGCCGGGCAGCAACACGTGGCGCGCTTCGCCAAGCCGCAGTTCCAGCGCCAGCGGCTCAAGCTGCGCGCGGTAGGCGTAGGCGCCCCCGTCTTTGGCGGCACGTTCCGTCGAATCGACTGAAACGCGCGCTACCCGCGCATCAAGCATGCCGTAGCGCTGGAATGGAAAACTGGCGAACTTCAACTTGGCGTGCTGCCCTGCCGCGACGAATCCTGCGTCCTGGTTGGCGAGCCAGACTTCCGCGACCAGCGCCTCGCCGTCGGGCACCATCGTCATCAGCACCGTTCCGGGAGACAGCACCGCGCCCGGCGTTTGGGTCGCGAGATCCTTCACCACGCCATCGGCCGGCGCGCGCAGTTCGGCGAATCTCTGCCGGTGGTTCAGCTTCTCCAGTTCCTGCACCAGACGCGCGAGCTGCGTTTCCGCTTCGACGCGCTCGCCCTGCAGCTGCGCGCGGTAGCCGGCCGCGATCTGCGCCGCGCGCCGCTCGCCCTGGTCGATGGTCGCGCGCGCGCCCTCGACCCGGTGCTCCTGCGCCCGCAGATCCTGCTCGGCCTCGTACCGTTCACGGCTGCGCTGCGCCACCATCAGTTTGCCCGCATAGCCTTCGCGCGCCAGGCGCTCGAAGGCCCGCTCCTGCTCGAGGAGCACCGGCAGGGCACCCGAGAGCTTGGTCTGCGTTTCCAGCGCCGCCTGCATGTCGCGCCGGGCGCGCGCCACCACGGTCCGCTGTTCGGCGAGGCTTGCCTCGTGGGCCTGCGCGCGCGCCTCGCGCTGCGCCTCGACCTGGGCGTGGAGGCGCGGCGGATCCCCCGGCAGCGCTGCCAGCCGCACACCGACCAGCTCGGCGTCGATGCGCCGCAACTGGAGCCGCCGCATGGCTATTTCGTTTTGCGCCGTGGCGGCATCAGCGTCCGCCGCGCGGGCGTCCATGCGCGCCAGCACCTGCCCGGCGCGCACGCGTTCGCCTTCCTTGACCAGCAGCTCGCGCATCACGCCGCCCTCTGCAGGTTGCACGATCCTCAGTTGGGACTTCGGCACCAGCCGACCCTCGGCCACGGCGACGACGTCGAGCTTGCCGAAGCTGGCCCATAGCGCGAGAGCGCCGGTCAGGGCGAACACGATCCAGAGCACGAGCCGCGGCAGCGGTGAAGGCGCTTCTTCCTGCAACTGCAAGAGCGCGGGCAGGAATTCGGCGCGCCGCGACACCGCCATCGACTTCGCAGCAGCGGGTTTGCCGGCGGCGCGCGCAGGCAGGCTCATGTGCCGGACCTTTGTTGCTGCGCATCGAAGCGATCGACCCGCGCAATGCGCCCCTCCAGACGCGCCACCCTGTCCACTGCGAGGCTCTCAGGCACGTGGTGGGCAATGAAGAGGACGGTGGCGTCGCCGCGCAGGTGGCTTACGGTGCGCGCAAAGGCCTCCGCGGTATCGCGATCGAGACTGGAGGCCGCCTCATCGAAGATCAGGATTCTCGGGCGGCGCAGCAGCGCGCGCGCGATTGCGATGCGTTGCTTCTGGCCGCCGGACAGCCCGACGCCGTTCTCACCGACCTGGGTGCGATAACCCTGCGGCAGGCCCTCGATGAAATCATGGATCTCGGCCTGCCGGCAGGCATCGGCCACTTCGCCCATGCCGGCATGCGGCTGCGCCGCGATCAGGTTCTCGAACAGCGTTCCCGAGAACAGGCGCGTCTCCTGCGGCACGACGCCGAAGTGCAGGCGCAACTCGTTCGCCGCGAGCACGCGCGTGTCCCGTCCGTCTATCCGCACCGTGCCTGCAGAGGGGAGATAGAAACCCTGGAGCAGTCGGGCAAGCGTGCTCTTGCCGCTGCCCGAGGGGCCGGTCAGCGCGACGCAGGCGCCGGGCTCGATCGTCAGGCTGAAGTTCTCGTACACCGGCGCCAGTTCGTTGCGATAGCGGAAGGTGACGTTGTCGATCTCGACGCGGCCCGCGGTTTGGCGCCCGTGCTCGCGGCCACGCGCCGGGTTCAGGCTGTAGATCTCCGCCGGCGCGTCCATCAGATCGCCAAGGCGCTGCACCGCGATCGCCGTTTGCTGGAATTCCTGCCACAAGCCCGCCAGGCGCAAGGCCGGTTGCGCCAGGCGCCCCGAGAACATCTGGAACGCCACCAGCATGCCGATGGTGAAGCCCTCCTGGGTCATCACCATCCAGGCGCCGGCGCCGAGGATCGCGACCGAAAGCGTCTGCTCGACGCCGCTCGCCAGCACGCCGTAGGCGTTCGCCAGCTGCCGGGTGGCGAAGCTCGCGCGCAGGTAGTCTGCCAGATTGCGCCCGAAGCGGGCCGCCACCTGCGGCTCCATCTGCAGCGACTTGACCGTCTCCATCGCGGCCACGTGCTCGGTGACGAAGGCCTGGTTGCGGGCGCCCAGCAGGAACTGCTCGTTGATCCGCCGCCGCAGCAGCGGCGTAACGGCGAGACTGGCCGCGGCCAGCACGCCGATCAGGGCCACCGCGATCAGGCTAAGCGGCACGCTGTACCAGAGCATGATCGCGAGGAACACGATGAGGAACGGCACGTCGAGCAGCACGCTGGCCGCCGCTCCGGTGATGAATTCGCGGATCGTCTCCACGCCGTGCAGGCGCGCCACCAGCGTGCCCGTCGGCCGCGTCTCGAAATAGCGCGGCGGCAGGCGCAGCAGGTGCTCGAAGGTCCGCATGCCCAGCACCGAGTCGATGCGGTTGCCCGTATGCAGCAGCAGGTACTGGCGTGCGTAGGAAAGCGCGGCGCTGAACGCCACGAAGATGGCGAGCGATGTCAGAATGACCATCAGCGTGCTGCTCGAGTGGTGGACCAGAACCTTGTCGATGATCACCTGGGTGCACAGCGGCGTCGCAAGCGCGACCAGTTGCAGCACCAGCGAGGCCGCAAACACTTCCCGCCAGATCGCCTTGTGGCGCAGCAATTCCGGGATGAACCAGCGCAACCCGAAGGGACGATCGGTCAGACCGGGTTCGCTCTGTGGCGCTTCGTCGTGCGCCGCAACCAGCAGGACATCGGGCGCGTAGCGGCTGGCAAACTCCTGCAACGGGATTTCCCTCGGCGCTGCCTCACGCTCGGCAACCAGCGCTGTGTGCGCGTCCGCCGACAGCACCAGCGCCAGGCGCGCGCCGGCGCCCTCCCGACGTAAAGCCAACAACGGCAGCAACGCGTGCTTCAGATCGCGCGCAACGAGCGGCCCGAGCGAGACTCGCAGGCCAAGCCCGGCGGCGGCATGCATCAACGTCGCGATATCGAGCGGCGGCGGAAACTGCTGCAGCACCATGCGCGCATCGAAAGGTACGCGCTGCGCTCCGCACAAGCTCGCGAGCGCCCACAGAAGATCGCTGGCCTCGATCGGCGTATCTGGTTGCAAGGACAAAGTGATCCCTCGCGTTCCTATCGGCGCTGCGACTGGCGGTTAGGTGTTTTCTAGGGTGTTTTTCTTCTGGTACAGCGGAATCGGCTCAAGGATGCACAGCGCAGTTTCGCCTGTCAACGTAGCGCTTTATCCCAGTGTCCTGAAAACTGCCCAACAGGAAGCGAGTAGACAAAAATTAACGTCGTTCGCGACCGCATACGCAATTGGTGGGCCGGGTCATAACGTCCTTATGAGACCGGATCAGGCCGCATTCAGGCGAGAGTTCCTCCGATTTCTGGAACCGCATGCCAACGAGCGTCTCAGCCGCGCCTCGGCAAAGCACCGCAGGCAGATTTCAAGCGCCCGGTCACGCATGGCATGTTCAAAAGGTATCCGGATGTTCGCGGCTCGGTGAGCTTCGCGCAGAGCATCCTCACCCCACCCATCGTAGGGTAGCGGCAACGACATCTGTAGATCGGGGCGACGATGCATTCGATTCCCCTTCTTCGGGCCACTATAAGTTTTCCGGGTCCGGGAGTCTGAAAACAATCGCAAGAACAAATGAAACGGGAGCCGAAGCTCCCGTCGTAACACCCTGCTTACGAGAAAGAATCAGGCGGCAGCAGCTTCCTTCAGCTTCCTGCGCCGTGCCGCGAATCCGAGCAGGCCAAGGCCGGCAAGCAGCATGGCGTAGGTTTCGGGTTCGGGCACCGGATTCGCCAAGAACGCATAGTTAGTGAATTCGGGACCGACCGCCCAGTCGTAAACGTATGCCGAGGTATCTCCGGGATTCAAATATAACCCGCCCGTACTCGTCGCGAAGCTTTCCCCAACTTGACGACCGCACGGGAATCCAGCGCAGTCGCCAAACGAACCGGCGAACCAGACGCTGACCCACGACATGTGGTTGACGTTGATCGGATTGGAGTCGATGGTGGATATGACATAACTAGAAGCGGAACCCCCAAAGAGCAACGCGGCCGCTTCCTGGCCGGTGTATGCCACAGAAACGGAATCCCAAAATGGCCCCTGATCCACACTCCAGCTTCCGACGAAGATCTGCGCATTCGCTGATGTCGCGATTGCAGATAGTCCGATTGCCAATCCTGCAAGAAATGCTTTGAGCTTCATGCCAGCCTCCATTCTCTGGTGCGCGTTTGGCGCGTGACGCATTGTCTACTGCCATAGAGCGAGGTGAAATGGCCCAAAAGGACTAAAGTCGGACAAATGTGTCAAACAACGTGCGGTTCCGGGAGGCGCCCTGCGATCAATGCACCGGGCGGGCCACGATCCAGCTTCACAGGCTTGCCGCCGTGTCCGTTCCGATACGCTCAACGCGGAAACGGAAAGAGCAGGCGCGACAATGAACCTGCCCGGAAAGCAAACACTCACGGGCTTTGAGGGAACCGCAGGCTTTGAGCGATATGGTGACGTTTGATCCGTCAGTTCGAGCCACCAAGCCCGGCGCAGTTTCGTCAAAACCCGCGCCGGTTGCAAGCGAATCGCAAACCAGATCCGAAAAAGATGACATCCAGGAAAGACTCAAACAGGTCAAACAGCTCTTCGACGAAGGGGATTATTAAGGAAGAGTACGATTCAAAGCGCCGGCAGATTCCTGACCAACTGTAGGGCGCCGCCCCTACGGCGGTTTCCGTTACCCACTCCTGACGAAATCTACGTTCTCCCGAGTTCCTGATCGCAGGACCGATCCATTTGCACGGTATTTCATGCCTTGACCGTCGCACTTGCCGTCCTTGAACTCGGCGACGAACTTTACGCCGCAGGAAGGGCCCGTCATTTCCGCTGAACAGTTCGTCCAGGTTGTGATGGTGGGCCGGGTTGGAATCGAACCAACGACCAAGGGATTATGAGTCCCCTGCTCTAACCAGCTGAGCTACCGGCCCTCGCGAGCAGTTTACTTGATGCTCAGGCACTTACCGCAGCGAGAGCGGCAACGCCGTTTTCTTCTGTAGCCAATTTTGTAGCACCAACTTCGATTCGAGCAGCAGCTTTTGCCAGGTGTTCGGGCGAGAGATGCGCGTAGCGACGAACCATCGCCGGCGTTTCCCATCCGCCCATCTCCTGCAGCTCGAGCGCCGACGTTCCCGCCTGGGCGTGCCAGCTCGCCCAAGTGTGCCGCAGATCGTGCCAGCGAAAATCACCGAGGCCCGCGGCCGCAACTGCGCGGCGCCATGCCTTGGTGTTCGCCCACGCAACCGGCCGGCCGCGAAACGTGAACACCCTCACCTGATGTTTCCCAAGCTGCCTTCGAATCACTGCGACCGCTTCATCGTTCAAGGGCACGCCGATCGCTTTACGCGCCTTCGCCTGGTCAGGATGAATCCAAGCGACGCGCCGCGGCAAATCCAACTGCGACCATGCAAGCTGCAGCACATTCGCCTGGCGCAACCCCGTTGCCAGGGAGAACCGCGCCAACTCAGCCAGGTGGACCGGCAACAGCGCGAGCAGCTGATTCGCTTGCTCCCGCGTTATCCAGCGCACCCGCCGCTGCGCTTCCTTGAACATCCGCACCTTCGGCACTCGATCGAGCCATTCCCAATCGAGACAAGCTCTCCTGAGAATTGCGCGGATGAGCGCCGTGTAACGATTGGCTGTCGCCGGACTCGAATCCTTCGCCCTTGCCTCAGCGATTTCAGCGAGCTGGTCGCGGGTGATGCGGTCTAGCAGCGCCCCGCGCAAATAGCTATCGAGCCACCGGAGTTTCTGAATATCATTCTTGTGAGTTGCCTTGTCGCCGGTTTCTCGAAGCCACCTGACTACCGCATCGTTCCATGTCCGGCTCGGTTTCACCCCGAGCCGTTCCTGCTTCCACAACTCCGACTTCAATTTGTCGTGATACTCCTGGGCTTGCTGTCGGTCGCCAGTCCCAGAACTTTTCTGTATTCGCTTTCCGTTGTGGACGAACCTGACCCACCAGTACGGTGAGCCTTCACGCTTGTAGAGTGACATGCATCGTTCTCCTTTCCGTCACCCTGCAGCGCCTGCCGGTTCGCAGGATAGAGAGACCGCAGGTAGCTGACAAGATCTTCTTCAATAAACACCCAGGACTTCCCCGGCTTCGCGCCGGGGATCTCGCCGGCGCGCGCGCGCTCCTGGACCGTTACCGGGTGCAGGTTGAGCAGCTGCGCTGCCTCGCGGAGTGTCAGCGTTCGCATGCGCGCCGCTACTCTTCCCAGGGCACACCGTGCCGCGAACACGTGATCGTGTCGGCCACGGCGTAGATCAGCGCCTCGAAGTCGCGGCACGTCCGCATTTCCTGCAGCAGCACGGCGACGAATCGCATCATGGCTTCGTCCAGGCGCTGCGTCGGGCCGGACTGCGCATCGCGCACCAGCCAGCCCGCGTTATAGATCGTGCTGAAGCAAGCCATGCGCTCGCGCAGCTCGGCGGCGCGCTCGCGTCGGCTGCGATAGCGCCCCGCGAAGTGCACTGGCGGAAGATCGCTCTGCGGGCGAAGGATCGGCGAGCTAATTCCCGACTTAGGATATTTGCCGGTGCCGAACCAACGCTTACCCGTTGCCGGGTTGATCGGTAGCCGGCCAGGGCCGAACTTCGCGATCGCGGCGAGGTGCGCCGCCCTACGTGCCGCTTTCTCAACAGCATCGAGTTCGGCGCGCGTTTCTAGCTGTGCGGTGACAGCGGGCGGCGAAAACTTCTTGCGCTTCCGCGCGACGCTGCTATCCTTCGCGCCAGCCGTTTTTATCGTTCGCGGCAAGTCGCCCGCTGGATTACTCGCCGGTTCTCCAGCGGGCGGCGATCTCTCAAGTTCCTCGCGCTTCACGCTGGCGGACTCACTTCCGCAAAGAGATCCCGTTTCGGCTCACCTTTCCTGTTTCTCAGTCGCCAAATCTTTTCGCGCACGGTACCGCGGCTGATCTTCGGTCGCGTTCGGAAGTCAGCCAGGAAGTCATTTACGCAGGCTTGCACGTGCGGCGGGTCGCCGTCAGAGAGCAGGCAGACGTACTCTTGCAGCTCGCCTAGGGCGCCGCGCGAAAAGACAAGGGCAAGATCCTCCGCCGTCAAAGATGCAACCTCGCGTTCTGCCGGCATCGGCGTATCGTCGCCGGCGATCTCGGCGTCGTCGCGTTCAACCAGGCCGAGCTTCGCCTTCAACCTCGGCGACCAGCTCAGCATGCGCTTGTGCTTGAACACGTCGGCGAATTCGCGAAACAACTGCGCGGCCTCGGCGTCGCCGGCGCCCGCCCAGGCCAACAACTGGAACGGCGTTACGTGCCCTTCATGGCCGCAGATCTCGCGCATGCCGATCTTCGCGTGCGAGCGCGTCACCTCGGCCACGATGCCCCACTTCGCGTCCCTGCCGAACTTCGCAATGTAGTCGGCCGCGTGCTGTCCGCCGCGCAGATCGAGCGCGTGCTTCCACATCCATTCGAGCTTTGATTTGGGGGCCAGGCCGACTTTATCCAGCGCGCCAATCCATGCGCTGCGCAGCTCATCGACCGCGGCCTGATCCGTATCGAGACCAGGCGCAGCGAAGATCAGATCGTGCGTGTGCACGTGAAAGCCATGCTCTGGACCCCACGTGATTTCAAGGGAACGCACCGAACCTTGGCGACTGTAGAGCTTCGAGATTCGCTTGAAGCGTTTGCTGTTCTTGAACTTCTGCAGCGCCTTGGAGAACAGCCGGTCGGCCTCGGCCAGCGGTAGATCCCGCTCATGCGGGAAGGTCAGCGTCAGCAGATATGCATGCCCACCCGCGGCGACGTGCGCCTTCATGCCGCGCTCCAGCTCCTCGCGGCGGTGTTCGGCGACGCGCGCCGAACAGACCGGGCACGTCCAAACCGAGCCGCACGTGACAACGCCGGTAAGGCGCGCGCTGGAGCCGTCCACGCGCCGCCAGATATTGCAGGTGCCGGACTCGTTCTTGATCGCCCGGTGACACCAGACCGTGCGGTGCTGATGCATGGCCGGCAGCGCCGGATCGTACAAAACGCGCTGCGCAACCGCAGCCAATTCAAAGCGGGACCGGCGCGCGGCGATTCGCCTACCGAATTCGCTTTCTGAATCAGGGCGGTGTATGGATTTCGCACTCATACCAAGGGTTTCAGTCGCGCGCGCAGCGTGCGGGCTCGCGGGTGCGGGGTTCGTGCCCTTCCTCGGCACCGGATGGGCGGTTAACCGCCTCTAGGGCGCGGTTAAACGACAGGTACGCCCTGCCTGCGTGGGTGAGCATGGGCTTCGGATCGAGTGTCACCAGGCCCTTTTTAACCAAGGCTAGCCACGTACCGCGTCCGAACGTCGGCCAGGCCGCTCTGCAGGCCTCAAGCGTCTTCAGCGCGTCGATCTGATCGTAGGTAAGGAAGAACGCCACCTTGTTCACGACGCTTTGACCGTCCGCAATTCGAGGTTGGCGAACCAGAAGAACCAGCCGACGCTTATATAGCCGTCACCGTGGGCAAATCGGGTGATGGTGAGGTAAGGCAGGATCTCAATGACGCCGGTGAACTCTAGCGACGGACCCCAGTAGCCCGTCTCGAAAACGAGCCGCCTCACTTGGCGAACTTCCATTGCAGCTCGGCCATGAACAGCAGCCACGCTAGATGGACGTAACCGCCGTCCGGGTAGACGTGGACGGACAGGTGCGGCAGAAAGTCGAACTACCAGATGCGCGATTTCTTCGTCAGCCCCATGTAATCGAACACGAGTTTCACGACAGCAGCTCCGCGAGCTGCACGTCGATCGCGCCTCGCTCGATTCGGCGATGAGGACCAGCGAGATACGGCCGCACTTCCGCGCGCACGCTGAACAGCTCGAAGAACGTGAGCGCCGCGCTGGAAGCGTGATCGTCGCAGTAGTGCTGCGCCCACTCGGCGCGGTCCACCAGGCGGAAGCCGTCAGCGCCGTAGCGCTCGACGTACCCGCCCGCGGACGGAACCCACAGGACGCAGGTTTGGCTTGGGAGCTTGTGAGTTTTCTTCGCGGCGCGCTCCAGGGCGCGGCGCATTCGCCGGTTCATCGTTCGCTCTCCGTCTAGGTCATAAAGTCATTACTACTGAGGGCGCTCCCATGGCAACGGCTGGCGAGTCGGCGCCGCCGGCTTCGCGACTCCATCGGCGTTCGCACTTGCGGGAAGTTCTTCATTCGCCGCGCCATCGGCGCCTTCGCCTTGGTTGCGGCTCGAATTGCGGCGGATGCCGAGCGCCGAGAACACGTCTCGAAACACAAGGCCAAGCGCATCGGCGACAGATGCTGGCCGAGCTTTACGGGAAAGCATATCGGACGTCGGAACAGCGGCAAACTCGTGCCCGAAGAGTCTGCCGTACAGTACGCCGATCTCGGCGACCAGCGCGCGACCTTCGGATACCAAACTGTCCGTTTTTTCATCGTACGGATCGATAAAGCCAGGCTTAGCCGGCTCACCCGCGATTTCTTCGAGCCGATCACGAATGGCGAAGATTCTCTCAAGGATGCGTTCGCGCTGCGCCTCAGTGGCCAGCTTGCCCGAGACGAACACGCATTCCGGCCCTCGCAGTCGCCCCGCACGAGTTCCCGCCGTGCGCCCTGAGGCGGGGATTGCGTCATCGGCGGCAGGTTCCTCGCCCGCGTCCGGCGATTCGCCAAGATCGACGCCTTTGGACTCGAAGTACGTCAGCAGCTTCTGCTTGACCTTGTCCGTTGGCTCGAAGACGCCGCCCTCGAAGTTGGTGATATAGCTTCGAGAAACACCGGCATCCTTGGCCAGCTGCGCCTGGCTGATTCCAAGTTCGTTACGGCGCGCCAATCGGCATTGCGCCCCTGTGAGCATCGCTCGTGATGGCATGGCCACTCCTTTCACCAAAACCGGGTAGAAATCCCGGTATTGAGTAGACAATATGCTTATTTAGCACCAAAAGCAAGAGGATTTCCCGTTGTTGGGTTCCATACCGCAATCGCTCGCCTAATAGCGTCGCCGGCAACTTGCTGATTTGTTGCGGTACTACCGTCTTTAGCACCGCCCCGCCGCCGCTATGAAAACTGCGGATAAACTGCTGTTCTCTTCACTCGATGCTGCCACGCATGAAACGCAAGAAGCCGGACGCGAAACTAGCCGCTGAGAAACCGTTGTCGCCGGGCAAAGATCTCCCGCGGCTCCAGCTGCCAGCGCGATACGTTGTCGATCCTGCTGCTAGCGAACTGGCTAAACGCATTCGTGAAGCCCGTGGTGCCCGAGGGTTGACGCTCGACGCCTTGAGCCTGCTGACTAAAGCGGTTGACCCCGAGGGCCGCGGTGTATCCCGGAACTCCATTTCCCGCTATGAAACTGAAGCTGGCGCCGATCCGGGCGCGCGGGAGCTGCGGCTGCTCTCCCAAGCCCTCCGCCGACCGCTTGCCTGGTTAATTTATGGTGACACGCCCGATCCCATGGACTTTTCCGGTAGCGAGCCATTTGAATTGATCGTCGAAGAGTACGTCTCGACGCAGATAGACGATGCCCTAGCTCGCCACGGATTGATCCAGCCGTCAGAGCATCCGTTGCTCCTTTGGAGAAAGAAGCACGAAGAGATAACCGAGGCGGTCAAAAAAATCGCGAAAGAGGAGGGGTAGCGCGCCGCGCTGTCGGCGCGTCTGCCGACGACGCGCCCGGCAGGTCAAGCCCGCCGGCGAGCGACAGCAGGGCGGCAGCGACTACCTGCGCTGTCTAACCACTGATGAATGCTTGGCAGGGGGAACACCCGAACAGAAAGCCGCCAGAGCCGGCAAAAGGATCAACCTACGGTTGACAGCGCGATGTTGCGAATGCAACATCAGATGGCGATATCGCCTTCGGGCGGAAAAGACACGGGACCCCCAGGGGATTCGAACCCCGAGCCTGTCATGTATCGACAGGCATGCACCGAGCAAGGGCCCCGCGAGCGTTCTTAGTTGAGCTTTACAAAGGCCCCGTGACAGCGGGGCTTTTGCTTTTCTAAGTCCGCATCGGGAGTATGGCTCCGTTAGCCTTCGTGTCAATCCCATTTATAAAATTTTTCCGCTGAATTCGACAAGGCTTCCCGCCAACAAAGATTTTTGTATTGAGCAATTGCTAACCTCGTACGCGTTCGCGCTCTTCATTCGCAGCGACTTGACCGGCGCCATCAGCGCGTCTGGATGCGGGTCCGCTAAGCACTGCTTGATTTTTTCGACCTTTCCCTTGTCCCTGCAGTCCTCGAAGTTGCCGAGGTTGTCCAAGTCGCCGAGGTTGTCGAGATCGTTGAAGCAGTCCAGATCCTCTTAGCCGGCCGGTGGACCTGGTGGTACCCGGCCGTCATCGCTAGGGCGAACGGTGCTGCAGGGCTGCCGCTATCGCACGCGTTGGCGATGATCGATCGCGCGCCTAATAGTGGGTCGAAAGGGGGAAAGCGGCGCCGATCGCCGCCGATCCGGCGTTTTGACCTACTAGATAAAGCGCGGAATAACTAGCGACTCGCGGCCGTTGCGGGATCCTTCATCGCCGGCCCCGGCGATGCAGGCCCGGCCCAGGTCCTCATCGCCGTTTTCGGCGAGAGCGGCCGAGCCGCCGGCAGAATCGCTAGTTCTGGTGATGCGAGCTCGAGCAAGGAAGGTGCAGTGCGGATCTCGAGTGCACCTTTAGCGATCGGCAGCATCGCTACCAACGGCGAGCGGCGCCGGCGGTCCAACGTGCTGACCTGGTCGCGCGCGCTGGTTTGGTCCGCCGGCCGGTCGCGCTCCTGGTCCGACGTGGTTGGCGACGGCTGCGGCCCCTGTCGAAAGTCAGTCAATCAGAGTTGGATTTAGCCGTGTTCGCGGTCGGGTGCGTGCGTCGCAATGGCGGCATCCTTGAGCATCCGGCCGGCTCGATGCTCTGGCAGTTTCTCGGTCTGCCGCGGCCAGAAAGCGCGGAGCCCTTTCGCCCTGGCGGTCCCTCGAGGAGGTGAAACGGTCCGTCGATCGGTGTGCGGCCGCGTGAAAGATCTGTGGGTATTGGTCGCGCGCGCGGTCCCGCCGCCGTACTCACCGTCAGGCACGGCGATGCTGTAGGCCTGCCGCTATCGCCTAAGTAGTAGAATTCGCGCGTTGATCGGATCGGAGCCTGCCATGGTCGCCATTGCATACGCGCAACTACGAAAAAAACTCGCCCAAGTGGTCAATCAGGCCGCTGAGAAAGCAGTGGTGATTACGCGCGCGGACGGCCGGGATCTCGTGGTACTGGCCAAGTCAGAATACGACGCGATGCGCGAGACGCTGCACTTGACCGCCTCCAAGGCGAACGAAAAGGCGCTGCGCCGCTCCATCGCGCAGATCCGCCGCGGCGAGACGGTGAAGTTCAAGCTCGATTGAACGTCGAGTTCTCGCGCCAGGCATACCGCGAACGTGAATGGTGGAATCGCCACGACCGGCGAGTCCACGGAAAGATCGACGAGCTGCTGCGCGACATCGCGAAATCTCCATTCTCCGGGCTGGGCAAACCCGAACTTCTGAGGGGCAATCTCTCGGGCTGGTGGTCGCGGCGCATCACCGGGGAGCACCGGCTCGTCTACCAGATACGCGCCGGCACGATCTTCGTGGCGCAGTGCCGGTATCACTACGACTGACTTGGCGCGCCGGGATCGGGTCGCGTCACTGCGCCGCCGCACGGCAGCGCTGCCGCACCCGCTGCGGGATCTTGGATGCCGATCCGCCAGTCTGGCGACGCTGTAGCCGTTTTTGTACCAGCGACGGCTCGGGTCACACCATGGCGAGGCTGTTTTCAACTGCGAAAAAGAGCGGCCGGCTCTGCAAGTGACTGAGCTACTTCAACGCCACAAATTGGCTTGGTCTTATGAGTCCCCTGCTCTAACCAGCTGAGCTACCGGCCCGCGGCAAAAGCTTACTGCAAAAAAGAAGGGCCGCGTGTTCCGCGGCCCTTTCAAACCCCCTCTTCCTCCGGTGTTCTTCAGCCTTCCTGGTCGAGGAAGCTCTTCAAGCGTTCCGAGCGGGAAGGATGCCGCAGCTTCCTCAGTGCCTTGGCCTCGATCTGGCGTATGCGCTCGCGCGTGACGTCGAACTGCTTGCCGACTTCTTCCAGCGTATGGTCGGTGCTCATCTCGATGCCAAAGCGCATGCGCAGCACTTTCGCTTCGCGCGGCGTGAGGGTGTCGAGCACTTCCTTGGTGACGTCGCGCAGCGACGCGTAGGTCGCGGCATCCGCGGGCGCCATGGTGGACTGGTCCTCGATGAAGTCGCCCAGGTGCGAATCGTCGTCGTCGCCGATCGGCGTTTCCATCGAGATCGGCTCCTTGGAGATCTTCAGGATCTTGCGGATCTTCTCCTCGGGCATTTCCATCTTCAGCGCGAGCGTCGCCGGGTCGGGCTCGGAGCCCGTTTCCTGCAGGATCTGGCGCGAGATGCGGTTCATTTTGTTGATGGTCTCGATCATGTGCACCGGGATGCGGATGGTGCGCGCCTGGTCGGCGATGGAGCGCGTGATCGCCTGCCGGATCCACCACGTGGCGTAGGTCGAGAACTTGTAGCCGCGGCGGTACTCGAACTTGTCCACCGCCTTCATCAGGCCGATGTTGCCTTCCTGGATCAGGTCGAGGAACTGCAGGCCGCGGTTGGTGTACTTCTTCGCGATCGAAATCACGAGGCGCAGGTTGGCCTCGGTCATCTCGCGCTTGGCCTTGCGGGCTTTCGCCTCGCCCGTGGACATCTGCTTGTTGATGTCCTTCAGGTCCTTGATCGAGATGCCGATCTTGTGCTGCACGTTCTGGATCTTGCCGAGCAGCTCCAGCACCGCGGGCTCGAGCCGGATCAGCGGCTCGCTCCAGGCGTGGCCGGCATTGAGCTCGGTAGTCAGCCAGCGCTTGGAACCCTCCGCCCCGGCATAGACCTTGATGAAGTGCGAGCGCGGCATCTGCGCCTTGTCGACGAGGATGTCCCGGATCTGGCGCTCGTGCGAGCGGATCTCCTCGACCAGGCTGCGCACGCTGTCGCACAATCTCTCGACGGTTCGCGCGGTGAAGCGAATGGTCATCAGTTCGTTGGTGATCTGGTCGCGCACCCGCAAGTAGTCCTTGTCGCGCGAACCCTTGCTCTCCAGCACGCGTTTCTTTTTCTCGAACAAGCGGCGGATGCGCGCGAACTTCTCCAGTGCCTCGGTACGCAGCTTGAGCAGGCTCGCCGTCTGCGCGGCGTTCTCCTCCTCCTCCGTGGCGCCCTCCTCCTCCTCGATCTGTTCTTCCTCTTCTTCCGCGGTCGGCGGGGGGGCGGCCTTCTTCGGGGCGAAGCTCTCCTTCGCGTTCGGATCGATCAGGCCGTCGACCACCTCGTCGATGCGCGACTCTTCTTTCTCCACCTTTGCAGCCAGGTCGAGGATGTTCTGCACCGTGGTCGGGCAGGCACTGATCGCCTGGATCATGTGGCGCAGGCCGTCCTCGATGCGCTTGGCGATCTCGATTTCGCCTTCGCGCGTGAGGAGCTCCACCGAGCCCATTTCGCGCATGTACATGCGCACCGGGTCCGTGGTGCGGCCGAACTCGGAATCCACTGTCGAGAGCGCGGCTTCGGCCTGCTCCTCGACGTCGTCATCGGTCTGCGTTGCCGCCGGCTGATCGGGGCTGATCAGCAGTTGTTCCTGGTCGGGCGCCTGGTCGTAGACCCGGATGCCCATGTCGCCGAAGGTCGAAATGATGGCTTCGATCTGCTCCGCGTCCACCAGATCGTCGGGCAGGTGGTCGTTGATCTCCGAGTAGGTGAGAAAGCCGCGGTCCTTGCCCAGCTTGATCAGGTTCTTCAGGCGCGTGCGGCGCGTCTCGGCGTCTTCTTTGGGCAGTTCCGGCGGAATCAGCCAGGCGTCCTTCTTGCCCTTGCGGCCAAGGCGCCCTTTGAGTTTGGATTTCGCCGCGGCGACGTTGGCTTCGAGCAACTCGAGCGCCTGCCTGGCGCTCTTGATCCCCGGCTTGGCGACGGCCCTGCCTTTCTTTTGTTCCGACCTGGCCGGCGTTTTGCCCGCCCGCGCCTTGACCAGCGCTGCGGGTTTTTTCGCGACAAGCTTTCTTAGGGGCTTCCTGACGGCCTTGACCTTCTTCGCCGCAGCGCGCGCGCGGGGCGCAGATTTATTTCTCAACACCTTGTTTTTAATGTGTTTTTTGTTGGCCTTGGAAACTCGGAGAGACTTCGATTTGCGCTTGAGTTTGGCCATTCTTGCCTCGTGAACGCTCCGCAATCGCCGGAGCGGAAAAAGGGCGCGATTCTACCCTTACCGCGCGTGCAACGCTAGGAGCGCCGCTCTTTCAGTTGGCGCAGCTCGATCAGCCGCCGGCCCAATTCCGGGCGCAGCGCCGGGTTGGCCGCGGCCTTCTGGTTCAACAGATCGATTTCCTGATGCATGCGTTTGATCCGCAGCGCGAGCTGGATCTGCCGGAACTCCTCGCCCGCCGCCTCATCGGCGAGTTCCATCGAGAGCGAAGACGCCTGCGCCTCGAACACCAGTTGTTCGAACGCCGTGCCCTGAAAACGTTCCACCAGCATCGCGCCGCCTGCGCTATCGTCGAGCTGGAATTCCACGATCGCGCGCAAGGCGCCGGATTCCGGCAGCTCCGGATCGAGCAGTGCGTCGTCCAGCTCGGCGGCCAAACCCGGCTTTGCCAGCACGCAGCGCAGCAGGTTGCGCTCCTGGCTGCTGGCAATCGGCGCCGCTTCCTTCGCGCGAGCGGGATTTCGGTAAGTCGGCGTGCTGTTGGGTCGCATCAGTCGCTCCACGTCTTCAGAGGATACGCGAGCAAGAGACGCAAACTCTCTCAACAGCTGCATCCGTAGCGCGGGCGCGGTAAGCTTCTCCAGATGCGCCTTTGAGGACACGAGAAACCCGGCGCGCCCCTCGGCATTGTTCAGCTCGTGCCCGGACCTGAGCTCGGCGATGAGGAATTCAGACAGCGTCGGCGCTTCGCGCACCAGTTGCTCGAAGGCCTCCTTGCCATGCTTGCGGATGTAGCTGTCCGGATCGTCTTCCTCGGGCAGGAACAGGAACCGGATCGGCTTGCCGTCGGTGGCGAGAGGCAGGCTGATTTCGAGCGCGCGCCACGCCGCCTTGCGCCCGGCCTTGTCACCGTCGAAAGAAAATACCAGTTCGTCCGTCAGGCGCAGCAGCTTGGAGATATGCACCGGCGTGGTCGCGGTACCGAGGGTCGCCACCGAATAACCGACGCCGAACTGCGCCAGCGCGACCACGTCCATGTAGCCCTCGACCACCAGCACGCGGCCCGCGGCGCGCATGGCGTCGCGCGCCTGCACCAGGCCGTAGACCTCGCGGCCTTTCTCGAAGAGCGGCGTCTCCGGCGAGTTCAAGTATTTCGGTTCGCCCTCGCCCAACACCCGCCCGCCGAAGCCGATCACCGCGCCGCGCGCGTTCAGGATCGGGAACATGATCCGGTCGCGGAAGCGGTCGTAGCGCTTGCCCTCGTTCGCGATCACCAGCCCGGCGTCCACCAGCGATTTGTGCTCGTAGTCGGGGAAAGCGCCCTTCAGGCCCTGCCAGTCGTCCGGCGCGAAGCCGATCCTGAAGCGGGCCGCGATCTCGCCGGTCAGCCCGCGCCCTTTCAGGTACTCGACGGCGCGCGGCGCCTTTTTCAGTTCGGCGCGGTAGAACTCCATCGCGGTTTCCATCACCGCGCCAAGGCTGGTCTCCTGCTCCTTGCGCTCGGTTTCCCGGCGCGCCTCTTCGCCGCTGCGCGGCTGCATCTCCGGCACCTGCATGCCCGCCGCGGATGCCAGGTCCTTCACCGAATCCACATAGCCGAGGCCGCCGTAGGACATCAGGAAACCGATGGCGTTGCCGTGCGCACCGCAGCCGAAGCAGTGATAGAACTGCTTCGCGGGACTGACGGTGAACGAGGGCGACTTCTCGTTGTGGAACGGGCACAGCCCCTGGAAGTTCGCGCCGCCCTTTTTCAGGCGCACGTAGCGCGACACCACTTCGACGATGTCGACGCGGTTGAGGAGATCTTGCTTGAATGACTCTGGGATCACGGGGCGGTGCGCCTGCAGCACGGCGCGGACGGCGCCTCCAATTTACCCGGCAAGCTTTGCTTTGACCAGACCCGAAACTTTGCCCATGTCAGCGCGGCCTGCGAGCCTGGGCTTGAGCGCGGCCATGACCTTGCCCATGTCCCTGGCACCCGCGGCACCGGTCTGCGCGATGGCGGCGGCGATCGCCTGCCCGACCTCTGCCTCGGACAGCTGTTGCGGCAGATAGGTCGAGAGCACTCCGATCTCGAATTTCTCGGCGTCAGCGAGGTCGTTGCGCGCCGCCTTCTCGAACTGCGCGATGGACTCGCGCCGCTGCTTCACCATCTTGTCGATGATGGCGAGGATGTCGGCGTCGGTGAGGACAACGCGCTCATCGACTTCCTTCTGCTTCATCGCGGCGAGCAGCAGGCGCACCGTACCCAGGCGCGCGCTGTCCTTGGCGCGCATCGCGGTCTTCATGTCTTCTGTTATCTTGTTTTTCAGTTCCATAAAACCAAAACGCCCCGGCATTCAACCGAGGCGTTGAAGAATCGCAATATTCGTTCCTAGTACATCTTCTTTGGCAGCAGCTGGCTGCGCAGGCGCTTGTGGTGGCGCTTCACGGCGGCGGCCAGCTTGCGCTTTCTTTCCGTGGTCGGCTTCTCGTAGAACTCACGCGCGCGCAACTCGGTGAGGAGGCCGGTTTTCTCAACAGTGCGCTTGAAGCGGCGCATCGCCACTTCGAAGGGCTCGTTTTCCTTGAGGCGTACGGTCGGCATGCGGATCCTGTGTCCCGGGTATTCGGAAAGGGCGAGATTCTATCAGAATTCAGGCGACAATCGGCCCCATGCTGATCCTCGGCATCGAAACCTCCTGTGATGAGACTGGCCTTGCCCTCTACGATACGCGGGCCGGGGGTCTGCTCGCCCACGCGGTGCACTCGCAGATCGCGATGCATCAGGCCTACGGGGGCGTGGTGCCCGAACTCGCCTCGCGGGACCACGTGCGGCGGCTGGTTCCCCTCAGCCGGCAGGTCCTCGCGAGCGCCGGCCGGCAAATCGCGGACATCGGCGCCATCGCCTATACCGAAGGCCCGGGCCTCGCCGGTGCGCTGCTCGCCGGCGCCGCGTTCGCGCGCAGCCTCGCGCTTGCGCTGGGCGTTCCGGCGATCGGCATCCACCATCTCGAAGGGCACCTCCTCTCGCCGCTGCTCTCGGAGAGCGCACCGCGGTTTCCATTCGTTGCGCTGCTGGTGTCCGGTGGCCATACGCAGTTGATGCGCGTGCAGCAGGTGGGGCGCTACGAACTGCTGGGCGAAACGCTGGACGACGCCGCCGGCGAGGCGTTCGACAAAACCGCACAGTTGCTCGGCCTGGGCTATCCGGGCGGGCCGGCGCTTTCCCGGCTCGCCGAGTCGGGCAACCCGAAACGCTTCCGGCTTCCGCGCCCGTTGATCGGCAGCGGCGACCTTGAGTTCAGTTTTTCAGGCCTCAAGACCGCGGTGTTTACCCTGGTCAAGAACGAACCGGGCGCGTCCCATCCGGATATCGCGCGCGCTTTCGTGGATGCGGTAGTGGACGTACTGGTCGCGAAATGCTCGCTGGCGATGGAGAAGACCGGCTTGACGCAACTCGTCGTCGCCGGCGGCGTCGGCGCCAACAAGCAGTTGCGCGCCGCGCTGGACGACAAAGGCGCGGCGGCCGGCTTCGGTGTCTTTTATCCCGAACCGGAACTATGCACCGACAACGGCGCCATGATCGCCTTCGCCGCCGCGCTTCGTCTGCAGGCCGGAAAAACAACCCCGGCGCCGGATCACGCGTTCAGTGTCCGGCCGCGCTGGGACCTCTCGACGCTTACGTAGCTTTCGCCGCCGCCTCCCGCGCCCGGCGCGCGGCGTAGGTTTCGAGATGCGTCGCCGCGATGTCGCCGATGGGAGCGCGCATCAGGCATGTCATTCCCGCCAGCGTCGCCAGCAGCACCCATTTGTCCCACATCGCCTGCTCGATCACGTCCATGCGCTTGAATTCGGACTTGGCACCGGCACTGGCAGCAGCGAATGCCTCGCAGATCGCTTCCTGCGCCACGTGTCGCGGGCCGAACGCTACGCGGTGGAATTCGTTCAGGTGCTTGATCTCCCCATCGGGCGCAAGCGTGGAGGCGATGTGGGCGACGCCCCCCAGCACGTGCTCGCGCCCGAAGCGCTCGTCCAGCAAATCGAGATGGGACATGCCGTTCAGCAACGGCAGCAAAGTGCCGCGGCCGCCGCTCATGGCCGGTGCAATTGCGTGCACGGCGCTCGGCAGGTCGTAGGCCTTGGCGGTGAACATCACGATGTCGTAGCCGGGCTTCACGTCGTCCGCAAGCACGCATTTCACCGCCAGGGACAGATCACCGCCGGCCTTGCTCGAAACGCGCAGGCCGGTCTTCGCGAGCAGCGCCGCACGCTGCGGCCGCACCAGGAATGTGACGTCCGCGCCCGCCTGCGCGAGCCTGCCGCCGAAATAGCCGCCGACCGCGCCGGCGCCAAGCACCAGTATTTTCATGCCTTTTTTTCTCTCATGTTTTCTTCTCTCCGAGGCGCGGTTCGGCCCCTCGCACGATGCGCAGGACATTTTCGCGGTGGCGCCAGACGAGCAGCAGCGAGATCGCTCCCACAACCGGGGTTATGGGCGTCAGGCCGAACAAGGACCAGGCCCAAAATACCGCGAAAACCGCCGCAATGATCGAAGCAAGGGAAATCATGCGAAAGAAAAATACGACGATCCCGAACGTAAAGAGCGTGCCCAGCCCAAGGTAGAGATTTAAAGACAGCAAAACGCCCGCCGCCGTGGCGACCCCCTTGCCGCCCTTGAACCCATGAAACACCGGATAGAGGTGGCCGAGAAACGTCATCGCTCCGGCCAGCGGCGCCTCGAACCCGGCTATCGCGCTCTCGCCCGTGCAGAGCACCGTCAGCGCCACCGCGAGCGCGCCCTTGCCCGCATCGCCGATCAGCGTCAGCGCGGCGGCGAGCTTGTTACCAGTGCGTAGCACGTTAGTGGCGCCCGGATTGTGCGAGCCGTAGCCGTGCGGATCGGGCAGCCCCATCAGCTTGCTGACGAGGACGGCGAACGACACCGACCCCAGGAAATAAGCGGCAACCGCGATCAGGACGCTCTGCATAGGGTAGTGATTCTATAATCCCGGTACCACATGGACACCATCCTGGTTCGCGACCTGCGGGTCGAAGTGCTGATCGGCATCCACAAGCGCGAGCGCCACGTGGCCCAGGTCGTCTCGATCGATCTGGATATCGGCATTCCGGGCACTACGGTATTCGCCTCCGACAAGGTGGCCGACACCATCGACTACGAGCAGGTGGCCCTCCGGATCCAGAAACTGGCCGGGAGCGGCCACTTCAAGCTGGTGGAGACCTTCGCTGACCGGATTGCGAAGCTGCTTATTGAGGACTTCAAGGCCCCCTGGGTGAAGGTCAGCGCCGCCAAGATCGGCATCCTGCCGAACGCCAAGTTCGTCGGCGTCTCGATCGAACGCAGACGCTAGAACTGGCTCGCGTACTGCGCGGGGTCGATGCGGGCGCCGATGACGAGCGGCCGGTCCCTGGGACGCGCCCCTGACAGCACGCGCTCGAGCGCGCCGGCGCCATCCACCATCACGCCCTCGCAGCCCATCGCGGGCGCAAGCTGCGCAAAATCGGTCGGCTCGATCAGCGTTCCCCAACTCGGATAGTTGCGGTTCGACTGCTTGATCTCGATGCGGTTGAGGCTGTTGTCGCAGAACACAACCACCAGAGGATCGAGGCCGAGGCCTGCCGCAAGGCGCAGCTCGCCCTGGACCATCGCCAGCCCGCCGTCGCCCACGAAGCAGGCTACCGGCCGCTCCGGATGGAGCAACTTGGCGACGATCGCCGCGGGCAGCGAATAGCCCATGGACGACAGGCCGTTGGTCATCAGCACCGAGCGCGGCTCGTAGGCCGTCCAGCCCTGGCCGACCAGCAGCTTGTGCGAGCCGACATCGCTGGTGGCGATCGCCTCCCTCGGCATCGCCGCGCGCACTGCGTCCACCACGTCTGTGGGATTGAGCCTTCCCTCGACACGGCCCGCGTAGTACGCGGCGCGCAACGCCTCCCGGTGCCGGCGGACTTCCGCCACCTGCCATCTCGTCTCGCCCTGCCAGCCCGCGGCGAGGCCCTCGAGAATCGCCGCGATGTCGCCGACCAGTTCGACCTCGGCCGGGTAGACCTGGTCCGTGTTCGGCACGGCGTCGATGTGCACGGTCGGCACCGCGAGCTGCCACGGCTTGATCAGTTCGACCGCATCGAAGCCCACCGCGAGCAGCAAATCACAACCCTTGAGGAATTCCCACATCAGCGCGTTGCACGCCATGTCGAGCGTGCCGGCGTAGTACGCATGGTCCTCGGCAAGCACGCCCTTGGCCATCGGCGCCACCACCACCGGCAAGCCGATCGTGTCGGCGAGCCGCGCGATCGCTGCGAAAGCGCCGGCGCGCTGCGCCGCGATGCCGGCGAGCACCACCGGCCGGCGCGCCGCGCGCAGTCGATTCTGCAGGTCCGCCAGCGCGGGATGTTCGGCGAAAACCTGAGTCGTCACGGACAACAACTTGAGTGGCGGCAACACCACATCCGCATCCGTCGCTTCCATCCCCACGACATCGGCATGCGTCGTGATGTGCACCGGCCCGGGGCGCTCCGCCATCACCGCGCGCAGTGCCTTGCGCATCACGATGCCTACGGTGTCCGGCGCGACATGCGTCGCCCATTTGCTTACCGGCGAGAACATGCGGTTGTGGTCCAGCACCTGGTGGGTGAACGTTTGCTCGCGCTTGCGCTCGATCTGGCCGGAGATCGCGATCATCGGCACGCGATCCAGCCAGGCGTTGGCCACGGCGTTCACCAGGTTCGAGGAGCCCGGCCCGAGCGTGGACATGCATACGCCGGGCCGCCCGGTGAGAAAGCCGTAGGCCTCGGCCATCAGGCCGGCGGCCTTCAAGTACTGCACCATTACTTCCGAAACATTCATCGGATCAGAACTCCGTCTTCTCTCCGGGCTTGAGCGCCATGTTCAGGTCGCCGGCGTCCCACAGCGGGATGTTGTTCAGCTTTGCGATTGCCGGCGCATCGAGGATATGGTCCGGGTGCGCGTGCGTCACCAGCAGCACGTCAACCTTGCCCCGCTGTGCGAAGGCCGGCATTGCCGCGAGCGTGAGGCTAAGTACGATCCGCTTCATCAGGCTTGAACGCTTCATGGGTCCCTCGAAAAACGAGCGGCGTTGGTGCCCGCAATCCTGCCGAACACCGCGCCGTTGGTAAGGCCGGTTCCGCCGGGATAGTTGAAATAAAAGATCCCGCCGACCAGTTCGCCGGCGGCGTAGAGGCCGGGGATCGGCGCGCCGTCCGAGGAGATCACCTGCGCGCCGGTGTCGATCTTCAGGCCGCCGAAGCTGAAGGTGATGCCGCAAGTGACCGCGTAGGCTTCGAACGGCGGAGTATCAAGCGTGTTGGCCCAGTTACTCTTGTTTATTTTCAGATTTTTCGTACATCTTCCATCTTTGACATTCGGGTTGAAGGCGATATCCGTCTGCACGGCGGCGTTGTATTGCCGCAGTTCCTCCAGCGCGGTGGCCTGGTTCGTGTCCTCGAGCTTCGACACCAGCTCTTCCAGCGTGTTGCCTACCCGCTTGGTGACCTGCTTGATCTTGTACTCATCGCGCAACTGCCCCTTCACCTTGGCATCGAACACCTGCCAGGCGAACTGCCCGGGCTGCGACAGGATCACGCGGCCGTACTTGGCGTAGGTGTAGTTGCGGAAGTCGGCGCCTTCATCGACGAAGCGCTTGCCCTCGGCATTGATGTAAACGCCCCACGGGTAGGAGTGCTTCTGGAACTGGTCGCCGATCGCGAGGTCGCCAAACTCCGGCGCGTTCCTCTCCCAGGCGACCGCGTGGCAACCCGACCAGTTGCCGACGGCCGCGGCGCCCGCGCTCAACGCCATGCGGATGCCGTCGCCCGTGTTGAACCGGGTGCCGCGCACCTTTGCCAGTTCCCAGCCCGGCCCCAAGTAGCGCGTGCGCCACTCCGGATCCGATTGGAATCCGCCCGCGGCGAGCACGACGGCGCGGGACTTGAGCTCCATCGTCTTGCCCTTGTGCCGGACCTTTACCCCCTTCACGCCCTCGTCGTCGACGATCAGGTCCAGCGCGCGCGCCTCGAACCAGATCTCCACGCCGTTTTTCCGGGCGATCGACGTGAGCGACTCGACCAGCCCCGGCCCGCCGCCCACCGCCTCCACCGTGAGCCCGCCCCAGAACTTGAAGCGCCCGCCGATGTTGAACGCCTGCCGGCCCCAGGCGGCGGTGAAGCGCACGCCCTTGGCGCGCATCCACTCGACCGTCGGGAGGCTCTTCTTCACCAATATCTCGGTCAGGTCCGGATCGCAGCGGTACTCGGTGACGCGGCCCATGTCGTCGAGGAACTGGTCCTCGGTGTAGGTGCCGAAGTCGGTGCGCGCGATTTCCGCCTCGGAAAGATCCGGCATCACCTTCTTCAGGTCCTCGACGCCGTTGTAGGCGACGCGCATGAGGCCCGCGGTATAGCGCGAGTTGCCCCCGGACTCGTCTTCCGGCGCGCGCTCGAGCACCAGCACCCGCTTCTTCGTCTCGGCCGCCGCTAGCGCTGCGCAAAACGCCGCGTTACCCGCTCCCACGACAATCACATCGTATTTTTCCGTCACTTCGTTTCTGCTCCTTCGTTCGAGGTCGCGGCGAAGCGGCCGGCGCGTCTGCCTGAAACAAATGCCCACGCCAGATGGTGGCCGTGGCCCTTCAACAGAAGTCCGCCCTGCCCGGTCGCCCCTGCGGCATAGAGCCCGGGTATCGGACGATCGTCCGCCGCGAGCACGCGATGCTGCGCGTCGACCGCGAGGCCGCCTTCCGCATGCACGAACACCGATCGCACCGGACCAAGCGCGATGAAGGGCCCGGTTGCGAATTTCCTGCGGGGCGACGCATGCACGCTTTCTTCGAATGCCTCAGGCTGCATGCCGAGCCGCCCCGCCAGCGCCTTCAGCGACGCGGCCTGAGTATAAACATCGGGGCGGTTCCGGCGATAGTCCGGAATGTACGCGTAAGCGACACCGGGTGCGGTCGAGATGAAATCCGGCCATGCGGAGAACCGCGCCGCCAGCGCCTGGTCGAGGATGATGTACGCGACCTTGCCGGGCTGCTCCGGCACGCGCCAGGCAGGCCGGTCGAGTTCATCGCCGAAACGTTCGCCTCGCTGGTTGACCAGCAGCGCCCCGGCTTCAAACAGCGCGGGCGATGGCGCGAGCGCGGTAGTCAGGAATTGCATGAGGAATGGCCGCAGGATCGCTGCCGGCACATGGTTCATCGCCCATTCCATGAACAACGCCAGCGCACGCCAGGGCGGCAGTCGGCGCACCAAGGTCTCTTTTCCCGGTGCGATGAAGCGCAACTCCGGACCGAGCGCCAGATCGCCGTTCAGGATGCGGGCACCCAGCGCCTCGGCCATGCGCTGGCCATCGCCGGTAGCGGTGAGGTTCACGCCTTCGACTTTGGCTTCCTGCGGCCCCATGAAACGGGCCTTCAACTCCGGACTGTTGGTGAAGTCGCCCGTCGTCAGAATGGTTGCCCATCCTTTGAACAGTCTGTTCTCACTTTTCACTCCTGTGACTTTCCCGGAGTGAACTTCAAGAGCCGAAATCCTTTCCCCGGTCCGAATCTCGACGCCTGCACGGCGCGCGCGCCGTTCCAGGTGATAGATGTAGGAGTGAGAATTGGGCAGCACGTTGTGCATGCGCGGCTGGCGGTGCGGTGGCTCGGGCATCGGTCCCATGAAGCGGATGCCGGAGTCGAGCAGCCACTGGAACGTCGCTGGAATTTCGTCGCACAGGATGCGGCGCAATTCGTCGTTGTCGCGCGGCGCGAGTTCGCCTGCGAAGCCGGGCATGTCGGCCCAATGGTCGGCAGGATTGTCTGAGATCCCGCGGCGCAGCTGGTGCGGCGTGCCTGTCGAGGTGATCGAGCCGATCGACCAGGATGTCGAGCCCCCGAGCTTGTCGTTCTTTTCCAGCAGCACCACGCTGCGGCCCGCAGCCCGCGCTTCGATCGCCGCGGCCAGCCCGGCGCCGCCGCCGCCCACCACCACGACGTCGAAAACTTCCTTCGCTTGCTGTCCCAAGATCGTTTCCATCCCTACTCGGCGACGATGCCGGCGTCCTTGATGAGTTTGGCCATCTGCGCGAGCCGAATTTTGGTAAGAGCTAACAACTCCTCCGGGGTCGAGGTCTTGACCTCGACGGCCTGCGCATTCAGGCGCTCCCGCAGATCTGGAGCGGCGAGCGCGCGCGCGACCTCTGCGTTCACGCGCGCGATGAGGTCCTTCGGCGTGTTCAGCGGCGCGAACATGCCCATCCAGGTGACGAACTCGTACCCCGGCAGGCCCGATTCCGCGACGGTCGGCACGGCCGGAAGAAGAGGCGAACGCGTCAGGGCACCCACCGCCAAGCCGCGCAGCTTGCTCTCGCGCACCTGGTTCACCACCGCATTGGTGCCGGAGAACATCATCGGAATTTGCCCGCTCATCACGTCGAGCGTCGCCTGCGTCGTGCCCTTGTAGGGCACGTGCGTGAGCTTGATGCCCGCCATGGACTCGAACAGCGCCATCGCGATGTGCTGCGGACTGCCGTTGCCGCCGGAGGAGTAGTTGATCACGCCCGGTTTGGCCCTCGCGAGGGCGATCAGCTCGGCGACGTCCTTCGCGGGCAGGCTTGGATGGGCCACCAGGATCCACGAGTTATTCACCATGAGGCTGATCGGCGCGAAGCTCGCCACCGGGTCGTAGGCGACCTTGGCGCGCAGGTTCGGCACCATGGTCAGCACGGAATCGTTGAACGCCGCGAGCGTGTAGCCGTCCGGCGCCGCGCGCATGAACCGCTCGGCGCCGATCATGCCCGCCGCGCCCGCCTGGTTCTCCACCACGATCGACTGGCCCATGTTCTCCGACATCTTCTGGGTGATGAGGCGCAGCACCACGTCGAGCGAGCTGCCCGCCGCAAGCGGAACCATCACGAGGATCGGCTTGGCGGGATAGGCCTGCGCGTGTGCGAGCGACGCGGTGCAGGCGGCAACGACGAGCAATGATCGGATTAAGGCTTTCATGTTCGGTCTCCCTCAATCTAGACGAATGTTGGCGGCTTCGATGACGCGGTTCCACTTCACGGTTTCCGATTTGAAGAACGCCGCGGCTTCGGCGGGCGTGTTCGGCGTGAAGGTGACGCCCAGCGCATCCAGGCGGGCCACCGCTTCCGGCGTCGCCAGGCCGCGCTGCGCATCCCGGTTCACCTTTTCGACCAGTTCGCGCGGCATGCTGCTCGGCGCGGCCAGCGTGAACCAGGAGATGCCGGCGTAGCCCGGGACGCCCGCTTCCGCGATGGTGGGGACGTCGGGCAGCTTCGGATCGCGTTTTGCTCCGGTAACGGCGAGCACCCGCAGCTTGCCGCTGCGAACATGCGGCATGCCGGAGGAGAAATTCTCGAACACCACCTGGATCTGGCCGCCGATGAGATCGACCAGGGCAGGTCCGCTGCCCTTGTAGGGGATGTGCGTGAGCCGGGCGCCGCTGGTGACTTCGAACAGCGCCGTCACCATGTGGATCGACGAACCCGGGCCGGCGGAGCCGTAGTTGATCTTACCCGGGTTGGCTTTTGCGTCAGCGAGAAAATCGCCGAAGGTCCGGTATGGCGAACTCGCCGGTACCGCGACGATGTTGGGCGATTCGCCCAGAATCATGATCGGCTGCAATTCGGCGGCCGGGTCGTAGCCGAGCTTGCGGTAGCTCGCGTAGGCCGCGTGTATCCCGATAGTGCCGGACAGCAGCGTGTAGCCGTCGCCCGCCGATTTGGCGACCTGCTGCGCACCGACGTGGCCGCTCGCGCCCGGCCGGTTCTCCACTACAACCGTTTGCTTGTACTCGGCACCCAGCCGCTCGGCGATCAAGCGCCCAAGGATGTCGCTCGCGCCCCCGGGCGGGAACGGCACCACCAGGCGTATGGGCCGGTTGGGATAATCCTGTGCCGCCGCGAGAGCCGCGGCGGACAGAACGAAGGCCAGGAGCGCTCGCATCATTGTCATCGCAGAATTTCCTCCAGGGTTGGAATGGACCTCTGCTCGTAGGGCAGGTCCCATGACTCGCAGTTGTGCCGGTCGACGATCTCGGCCGGCAGTTCGATGTTCGCGGGCACCCGCTCGCCGCGCAGGTGGCGCACGGCGCACTCAGTCGCGAGATAGGCCATGTGCATGGCGTTGAAATCCACGGTGGCCAGCATCTCGCCGCGCCGGATCGCCGCGATCGCCTCGGGTATCGCGTTCAC
>Ga0315281_10000941_pt1 | contig 41971 bp, 53 predicted proteins | sample YL17G07_0_MG_FD_204540 | JGI IMG/M metagenome (GOLD analysis project Ga0315281, IMG submission 204540) | Sediment microbial communities from Yellowstone Lake, YNP, Wyoming, USA - YL17G07_0 | ecosystem: Environmental > Aquatic > Freshwater > Lake > Sediment | place: USA: Wyoming | collected...
TGATTTTTCAAATAGAACCAAACTAATACAAGTAGACGGTAAAAACGAAAACACAGGAGGATCTTCTGGTTCTGGTAAATCTACCGTATTTCATGCCCTAGATTATCTATTTGGAATAAACGATACGCCTTCAAACTCACTTCAGGCTAGATTATCTAAATCACCAATCAAAGTAACAGGAGAATTCGATATAGATGGTAAAAACGTTATCGTTTCAAGAGGAAAGGGTTCTTTATCCGTAAACATCAATGGAGAAATAGCAGAAGGAAGTATATCCCTATCTGAAGAAAAGATGGATCAAATACTAGGAATACCTAGGAATTTATTCAAAAAAATGATACACAAGAAACAGAAGGAGGGCGGTTTTTTTCTTAATTTAACCGCTAAAGAATCCTTCGATTTTCTTATAAAAATGCTTGGATTAGATATTTGGTCGGAAAGATCAGATAAAATAGACGAAGATGTTAAGAAATTTAAAGAAGAGCTTTTAAGGATTCAGTCGGAATCAGATAATATAAAATCATCTAAAATTGAAATAGAATCTATACTTAGCAGTAAGATTGAACCAAAATGTTCTGTAGATAGAGATGTAGTCGATAGATTAGGAAAAGAACTGTATGATCTAGATATGTCCCTGATTCTTGTAAATAACGAGATAAACAATGATATATCTTTAATAAATAAACCGATAAAAGAAAACATAAACAATAAAGAATATTATTCATCTAAGATGATAATGATAGAGCAACAGATAGGAAAATTAGAAAATGACAAGAAAACAAAAGTAAACGAAATACTTAAAGAAAAAGAAGGACTTAGATTAGGATTAGAAAAAGCGTCTAATGGTCTAAACGATATAAAAAATTCAAAAGATAAAATAACTAGAATATCAGAAGACGTAAAAGGATTAAAAATCCATAAGGATCATCTAGAATCTCAAAAATGTCCTACCTGTATGCAGAAATGGATAGGAGACTCCGCTAATCAAAAAATATCCGATATACAATCTTCTATAGATTTAAAAATTAAAGATTTATTATCATTAAAAAATACCATATCAGAAGAACAAAACCTTTTATCTTTAAAAAAAGACGTAACAGAAAATATTCAACTTTTAGATTCTAAAGATTATTTGTCTACATTTAATAAAGACATATCAGCATTAACGGAAAATCTAATAAACATTAAATCTGAATTAAAGAACGTAGAGATTCAAAATGATAATAAATATAAATCCGACGTATTAAACTATGAAAAGACTATTTCTGATATTAGAAAAGCCAAAGAAAAAACTATAAATGATATTAAAGATTCGATATCATCTAAAAAAATAAATCTAAATAATTCAAAATCAGAACTTAAAAATTATGAAATATCTCTTTCTATATATAAGAATGAGATAGAAACCCTTAAAAACTCAATACTTAATAAGTCTATTTTAGTAAACAATAGCGAAAGTAGAATATTGGAATTAAACGATAATATATCTATAGCAGAAGAAAGCAAGAGATTTGTCAAATCCTATATGCTGCAAATGTTTCAAGATAGCCTAGATTATATAGGATCTTATGCTTCAAATATGCTTAATAATATACCTAATATGGTTAACGCAAGTATATATTTTGAAGGATGTAAAGAGAATAAAAACGGTAAGATAAAAGACGAAGTAAATGCTATAATTAATATGGATGGAGATAATGAGATAAACATTAAGACTTTATCTGGTGGAGAAAGAACGGCGGTTGATTTAGCCGTTGACATGGCTGTTATTGACATGATAGAATCTAAGGCAGGGAAGGGTGCCGACTTCTTCATTTTAGACGAACCCTTTGTAGGACTGGATGCCGTTTCCATAGAAAGATGCGTACAAATGCTAACTGAAATTGATACTAATAAGAAGATAATAATCGTAGATCACAGTACTGAATTAAAAGCAATGATAAACGACACTATAACAGTAATTAGAAACGGCGAAACCAGTAGGATTCAAAATGTCATCTGATTTAGAGAATAGATTAAAGGTTGATATGGAATCTTTTTTTACTGATATAGAAAACCAAACAGAAGAAGACAAAAGAAAGAGTTTAGTGGTATTATTAGATAAATATATACATCTGACAAAATCAGACTATTTGATGGATGAAACTGATTTATTAAATATAGTAGCTGGAGCTAAAACTATCTTTGTACATAAAAGTTTTCCTATTTGTATCGGGAAACGTAATAAACAGATAAGTCAAGAAGAACAGAGGATAGTATGCATAATAGAATCAATTATATTACATTTGAATAATAAAGAATGTTTGAAAAAATTACCTAAATTTGACTACAAGGAGTAGAAAAATGCAAGACAGAGATTTATTTATTAAAAAAGCACAAAAAGAAATGCCAGCTTTTACAGAATCCGTAGACGGGCTATCTTTAGAGGATCTAGACAAAAACCTACTCATGTATTCTAAATACAGAGAAGAAACCTATGTAGCTCAAAAAGTTGATAAAGACATATTAGCCACAAAAGAAGAAATTGCTAAATTATCAAAGCCTCATGATGATAAGATCAAAGAATTAAAATCTACATTGACCAAAATTAAGAAACTCATTGACCAAAACGTATCTAAACAAGAATTAGATACCGTGATGTTAGGCTATACTAAGCTATTAGAGGGTGCGGAATTAGCTAAAAAAGAAGATGAGGAGCTTAAAACTCAAAAAGATAGGCTTGGAGAGCTTAGCGGATCTTATTCCGATGCCCTTAAGGCTTTAAAAATGAAAATTTCTTATCTAAGTCTACTACTTGAAGAAAAGAATGGTCCGTTTTCAAATGGCTAAAACCAAAAAAGAAAGCTCTCTCTACGATTCTAACGGACGATGGGTTGAGGAAAGAGGAAGAATAAAAGGAGCTATCAGGCGAACTTTTAGACTTTCACCTCAAATGAAAGAGGTCCTTAATAAAGCTAGAGTAGAACTCCCTCCAGATTTAAAGAAAGATGGTACTCCTGGTAAAAAACCAAGAGTTAGGTATCGTTGTGCCATCTGTCAAGAGTTATTTTCTCAAAAACAGGTCCAAGTGGACCATATAGAGCCTGTGACTAAATTACACAAATCTGATGAAGAAATGAGTTGGGATGAAACTGTTAGGGGTGTATTTTGCGATGTTTCTAATCTGCAAGTTTTATGCAGTACTCCGTTAAAGCAAAATAACGGGAAATCTAGCTGTCATAGAATAAAAACAAATGAAGAAAATTTCATTAGAAATAAATGGAGAGAACATTTTGATAAAACACATAAATACGAAGAAAATTTTAGATATTCTCATTATTGGCAAAATCAAAGATCTCTTGAATATTCAGAATATGGTGAAGAAAAAGAAAAAGAATGGAAAAAAGAATATAAAAAACATTTGCAAGAAAAAGAAAATAAGCGTATTCTAAAATTAGAGAGGAAAGAACAAAGAGCATTGAAAAGAAAACAAATTGAATCTAAAACAGGAAAAGATGACAACGATTGTTTCAACGGTTTATGCGAAATATAAAATATTGTGGTATTATATTCTGAAGGAGATTTTTATATGAGTTTTTGGGATAAGGGTAATAATCAGGAACCTGTTTCTGAATATGAAATGATAAAGGAAATTATGCCAGATCAAGAAATTGAGAACGTTCGTCCTGTAAATAGGAACGATTCTTCGCCACATCAGTCATTAATTAGTAATTCATCTTATGAGTTATCTAAAAGCGATTCTTCTATTTTAGAAGAAGCTGAATTAAGGCTTCAACAGGCTAAATTATATGAAATGCTAATAAAACACGATATATTTGAAGGAGTTACGGCAAACCCAACCGCTCTTAGAAACGTACAAGAAGAGCTTAAAAACTATATAATAGAAAGACTAGAGATTTTACTAGGTATAAGACAAAGAACCGCTATAAAAGAAGAGCCGACCAATATAGTAGTAGAATCTGATTTTAATGATATAGAGATAGAATTTTTAAAGAAACTGTCATACATGGGGACTAAGGGAGAATCTACTAAAGGAAAAGCCAGAAATGCTCAGGTAACTGTTCAGGAACAGCCTAAAGAAGTATCCCTAAGACCATTAAGAATTAAAGAAAACAGAGAAAATACTCCTAAAATAGTACCTGCCAATATAGCTAGACCTATATTGGCAAGTCAGTCCAATAACGTTCAAAGAGAGGTTAGAAGAAGCGAATCTGAAAATGTAGTTAAAAAAGTACCTCAAAGAAAGACAATAGAGCAATTGGCGATGGAAGATATTCAAAAAATGAAAGATAGAAAACCTATCGGCGAAATGACTACACAAGAGCTTTTAGACGCAAATGCTAAAATAAAAAGCACCGGTAAAAAGAAACCTAAAAACGCTCTTCCTGCTCCTGCTATAGAAAATTTAGTAGCTCATTATAGTCAGCAGCAAAATTCAGGAAATGTAATGTCTAGCGGTGGAGTTGATATAACAGGATTAGTAAACAATATAGTTTCTAAGAAAAACAGAGAATCTTAATAAAGGAGAATTTCAATGAACAATGGTAAACAACAGGTTAAAACGACCGACAAGATGACCGCAACGGAAAGGCTAGAGGCTTTAGAATCAAACGCAGTTCAACTTAATAATCAAAATTCAGCGATTATTAATGAATTACAATCTCTCAGAGGATCTATTACCGCTGTGCTTAAGCGACTAGACGCTACTATCGAAGTAGGATCAACTGGTAATATTAATGCAGAAGCTGTTAACGACAAGGTTTTAAAATCAAGAATCAAAGAACTTGAAGTAGCAATCGTTACGCTGACTAATGCAGGATATCTAAAATCTGCTGAAACGGTTAATAAAAGCTCTTTCGTAGTGTTCAGAGAATTAGATAAAGATAAAAACGTTTTAAATCCTAGGTTACAATACCCCGTTGCTGAATTGATTGACGGAGAAAGATTTAACGGCAAAAAAGTAGGAGATGTCGTAGAAACAGGAACAGAGGGTGCCGGATTAACCTTTGAATTACTTGAAATTTATGATATTACTAATCCAGAGCAAGCAAAAACAGAACCTAAGGCTGAAGTTACACAGTAGGATTAAGCGATGTCATTGGATAGCGAAAAACAGAATAAAGCTAGAAAAAACATACTTAAGGTTTATTCCGATTTTGTTAAGAAAAATAAGAGAAACCCAACTCATGCTGAATTGCAAGGATTGGGGGTTTCTAGAAACGCCCTAAGATGGCATTTTGGTACATATAGAGATCTTAAACAAGAAGCTAGAAAATTAAATCCTAAGGCTTTTGAACACATAATAGACGAAACATTGTTTAATCCCTTTAATTTTTCGGTTTTGGAAGATGAAGTAGCTAAGTATAAGAAATTTATAATAACTACCGCAGTTACTGGATGTGAGGTTCATAGGGGATTTTATAAAGCAATAAAAAATTATTGTAAAGTAAACAAAGCTCTCCTATTAGTAATTCCAGTATCTGATGCTGCTGCTGATGCCGGATGGGATCTCGATAAAATATTAAAAGACGAAAAACTCGTATTTGATAATCTTGAATTAAATTCAAATATTTATATCAGTGGCATAAAGATGGGTGCTAAACAAATAGATCCGACCACGGGTCTAGGAAGAATGGCTCAGGATAGTTCTTTTATATATGGTTCTCCTAAACAAAGGCTAAAAGTAGTTGCAAACTCAAACCATAAACTTCCTCACGTTCTAATGGGAACCGGAGCTATAACTAAGCCCAACTATCTAACAGAAACGTATAGTAGTAAGAGAACGGCGGTTTTAGCTGAATTTGATCACAAGATAGGAGCTATAGTTCTAGAACTAGAAGATGAAAAATATTATTTTAGACAAATACAGGCTGAGCCTAATTCAGGTAATTTCGTAGATCTAGCTAGATACTATACTAGTTCTGGAAAAATATCTAGATTAGAACCCGAGGCTTTTATTTTAGGAGATTGGCACTCAGGAGAAACAGATCCAGTTGCAGCTAAGGTTTGGGAAGAAGTCATAAGCGAAACTAATCCTAAAGACCTTATCCTTCACGATCTTTTTAACGGAAGCTCTATATCTCACTGGACTCAAAATAAAGTGATTAAAAAGGCTAGAATGGCTTTATCGGGCGATACTAATTTAACAAAAGAGCTTAAAACCACATCGGTTGATTTATTAAATCTATTAGATCTCATAAAGGGTAAAATCATAATAACTAAATCTAATCATGATGATTTTCTTGCCAGGTATCTGGAAGACGGTAGATTCATGAAGGATCATGAAAATTTTAAAATAGCTATAGAGATAGTTAAGGAAATGGTTGATGATAAAGATCCTGTAAAGTTTGGCGTAGAGATGTTCTTAAATGAAGAAACTAAAAAAAGATTAAAGTGGCTAGAGAGAGATGAAGATTATAGGATTACAAAGATAGAATGTGGAACCCACGGAGATAAGGGTCCAAATGGTTCCAAGGGTACTTTAGAAAATCATGAAAGATCATACAAAGCTTGTACTATTGGTCACTCCCATACGCCAGGAATATTAAGAGAGGCTTACCAGGTAGGAACTACTAGTAGACTTGATCTTGATTACGCAGAAGGTCCTTCTTCTTGGATGCACACTTCTTGTTTGGTTTATCCAAACGGATCTAGACAGTTAATAAATTCTATAATGGGCAAATGGCGATTAAAGTAAACAAATATATTTTTATTTATTTTAGCCGTCCTAGTGACGGCTTTTTTATTTGTGGTATAATGAATTGACGGTATAATTATGATTAAAAAAAGGATAAAAAGAAAAGATGAGCTTAAAAATATTTTGCTGGGAATCGAGATGAACCTAGCTATATTGGAAGATGACCTAGATATTTTAAATAAAGATTTGATATTTTATAATAGATATAAAGAGGAATTAATAAGTAATATAGATTTACACAGAACGCAAAAAGTAGTAACAGTAGCTTCGTCCTTTAGATTATCTAAAAATGAACTAAAAATCACAAATCAGAGGATATCGCAGCTAACGTCTGCAAAGAATAAAGTAGAAAAAATGATAAACAATAAAAGCAAATCATTTGAATATTATAATAAAGAATATGAAAAAATAAATAACGATCAAGTTGTGTTACAATTTAAAAAAAGAGCCAAAAATAAATGAAAAACGACATTATCAATAAGAAAAAGATAAAAGAAAGAATAGCCAAAGAGGAAGATTTCATATATTGCCCTAAATTTAAGAATTCTTTGAAAAAATTACTCGATAGATATTCAGATGGAGTAGAGGGCGATACCGAACAAGAAATTAATCAAAAAATAGGAAAGGTTTTGCTAATAACGCCGGAAGAAGTTGACAAAGCCTATAAAAGTGCTATAATAAAGCTCAGAAAGGCTTTAGGAATAGGAGAGGAACATTAATTATTTATTCTTTGACACCGAGACGACAGGACTTGATAGCAACAAACACGCCATTTTAACGGCTTATTTCTTAATTTTAAATGAAAATTTTGAGATGATTGATGAATTAGATCTTCAGCTTAAACCAGATCCAGGAATGGAATTAAACGTGACGGAAGAGGCTTTGAGGATAAATGGGATAAATCTAGAACAACATTTAAAAGACCCTAGGACTATGACCTATTCATCGGCTAAAACAGCTATAGAGGCGTTTTTAATCAAAAACAAGATCAAAGGAAGAAAAAGAAGTTTTAGACCTTGCGGTCAGAATATTGAATTTGATATAAAGTTCATCAAGGCTCTATTGATAGAACACGAAACGTGGGATAAATACATTCATTATAGAAAATTAGATAACCTAGACATTATAACTTTTTTACAAGATATAGGGTTTTTCCCTAATGATATCGGTAATTTAGAATCTCAAGTAGAGTATTTAGGACTTCCCAAGGGATTAGCTCACAACGCTAAGGAAGACGTAAAAATGACCGTAGAAGTTTATAAAACCATTAGGAAAATGTTTATAAACAATAAATCTTCTTCAACAGGCTTGATAAGTAGTGATATTCTTAGTATAATAGAAGAACGATGAAAAATCATATAAGTCCTTGTAATCATCCAGAATCGTATTTATCGGGTTCTACCGTTGAATCCATGATAGATAGGTCTAAAGAATTAGGATGCCCTTATTTCGCCGTTACGGATCACGGAACATTAGCCTCAATCATCAGAGCGTACATTTATTGTAAAGAAGAGGGCGTTAAATTAATACCAGGGATAGAGTTATTCTTTAAAGATTCCGACTGTGATTTAGCTAGAAACACGGAATCTGAAAAAATCAAATATTTCAAAATCATAGTGCATTTCAAAGATCAAGCGGCTTATCAATATGTAGTGAAGATGATTTCAGATCAATCTAAAAGAAAAATAACTATAGGCGAAAACGAACATAAGATATTTAATTGGAATGATCTAAGAGAAATATCGAAATATAACGTGACAATTACTACGTCAAACGTAGAGTGTATGGTTTCTAAACATTTATTAGTCGGTAGAGCCGATGTAGGAGTTGCTTATTATAAAAGGTTAAAGGAGATATTCGGTAGCGATAGATTTTATCCTAGTATACTTCCCTTTAGACACGATAGATTTTGGAAAACATTCGTTAAAACAAGATTGAACAATAAAATAGTTAATCTTCCAGCCTACGATAGGGTAGAAACAAACATTAAGGGTAAAAACAGACCAAGAGTGATAGATCTAACATATTCTAGAGAGACCAATGTAAAATTAACCCATTTATATGTAAATAAGATTAAACATAAAATAAAAGATGATTGCCAGGATATCTTATCAACTCAGGTAATAAATGATTTTGACATGATACCTGGAGGAGACGTACAGATAAAAGCTAACAGGTTTATATTAGCCTTAGCTAGGCAATCTGGAGATTACAATAAAATTTTAATTAATAATTATTCCTATTATGCAACTGCTGATGACAAAGTAGTTCAAGATATGAAACTGGGAGAAGAAAAAAGAATATTTCAAACTCAGTATGTTAGATCTACAGAAGAATCTAGAGATTATATCAAAGAAGAATTAAAGTTAGACAACGAATCTATAAATAAATTTATAGAAAATTCTTATGCTTGGGCTTCTAACTTTGATAATTTTGTATTGAAATATGATTATAAATTGCCCTATTTTGAGGAACCTGAAAAAAAATTAATACAGATCATTAAAGACGTGGGTAGGATGAGATGGGATGATCCTATATATGTTAAACAATTTAAAGAAGAATTCGATCTATTAACTAAAAACGGAAAAATCAATTTAATACCATATTTTTTACCTATAGAGGACATTTATAGATTCTATAAAGAAAACGGATATTTAGTTGGTCCCGGAAGAGGATCGAGTTCCGGATTCCTCATTTCATATTTAATAGGAATAACCCATGTAAATCCCATAGAATATGAATTGCACTCCTCTAGGTTCCTTACTCTAGATAGGGTCCAAACGAACAAATTACCAGACATAGATTTTGACATGGAAGATAGAATTCCTTTGGTCGGTAGAGATGGTAATGGAGGATATTTATTTAATAAGTATGGAAACAAAGCGGCTCAAATATCAACTAGAACATTATTAAGAATTAAAAGCGCCATATTAGATGCCAATAGATTTGTTAATGGAGGAAAATTAGAAAAAGAAATATCAGATCTAAGTAAATCCCTGCCGACAACTCCTCAGGGTGTAAATGATAACGAATATATATTCGGATATAACGATAATGATGGAAACTATGTTCAAGGATTAATAGATAAGTCGGATGATCTCAGAGGATACTCTGAGGCTAGACCTAAAGAATGGGATATCGTTAAAAGAGCCTTGTCGTTATCTAGGCAGGTCGGTCGTCATGCATGTGCTTTTATCATATCAAATAGACCTATAGAGGAAGACGTCCCTATCATGGAAATAGGCGGAGTAAAGAGAGTAACTCAATTTGAGCATAAATATTGTGAATTTGCAGGATTAGTCAAATACGATTTCCTTGTTGTGGACGCCCTTAAAGATATAAGAGTATGTATGGATCATATTAATAAAAAGAATGGCGACAATATAGAAACTGGATATTTTAAACATAACGGAGAAAAAGTATTTATATGGCATTTGCCACAAAATAAAGAAGTCTATGATATGTTGGGCAATGGAGAAACAGAAACTGTTTTTCAATTAAATACTACATCTGCTACGCCTTTTGTAAAAGAAATTAAACCTCAATCTATTATGGACTGTGCTATTATTACAAGTTTGGTAAGACCTGGACCACTTGGATTTAAAGATGAAGTTACCGGAAGAAACATGGCTGAGGAATATGTAGAGAGAAGATATGGAAGAAGTGGGAGTGAGATACCAATATTAGAAAAATTAATACCAGAAACCCACGGTACATTCGTGTATCAAGAAGATTTAGTGAGAATAGTTAAAGAGTTAGCTAACATGAGTATTATAGATGCGGAAAATGTTCGTGAGTTTATGGGTAAAAAGAAAATGAAACTCCTAGAATCTTTAAAGCCTAAATTTATAGATGGAGCTATAAAAAAAGTAGACTTAGAAACCGCTGAAAAAATTTGGTCTATGATGATAACATTTGGCGGGTATGGATTTAACAAATCTCACGCAGTTGCTTATTCTATAACATCCTATGCTTGTGCATTTCTTAAGTATTACTACCCTCTTGAGTGGTGGGCGTCTATATTAACTAACAAAGACGACAAGGAAATAAATGAAGTTTTATATAAATACGTCAAAGATATGGTTCTTCCTCCTGATGTTAACCTGTCAAATGAAGAAATAACTATTGACTATGACAATAAAAAATTAAGAAATAAATTATCGACCATATCTGGACTAGGTAAGAATACAGCAGACAAGATAATATCAAACAGACCTTATTCTAGTGTATATAACTTTGTTAAGAAAAAACCATGTGGAGAATCTCTATCTAAAAAATTAGTTCATGTAGGGATACTAGATTCTTTATTTGATAAAAACGATACTCTTCTTACTAAAATGCAAAAATACGAAGATGCTTCAGAATTAGTTGCTTATGAAAACAAGGTTGGGCAATATAAAAAAGATGCTGGAGAATTAGCTAAATCAGAAGCAGATGCGTCTAAACTAAATAGAAAAATAAAGTCTCTAAAGAATCTTATAGAAAAAGGACCTATCAAAGGATCTGTGGATAACATATACATAGCATTACATCCAGTTACGGATTATTTATTAAAGAAACAGATATTCCCTACTATGAATTTAGATTTACATAAAATATTAACTAATCACTCAAAAACTATGATTTTTCCTAGGAACGGAAATTATTCTATAATGGACGAAAGAGGTAGAGAGAATAAACTAGTATCGGGAGAATATCTTCAGACTGTTGACTCTTCTGACGTAGATGGATATGATTATTTTGTAACGGCTGGGTATGTTGTGAACATGGAGGAGTTTACTTATCATGGAGGAGCTAAGAAGGCTTTAAAATTAATTATTGATAGTTCTGGATATATATCGGAAAAGGTCGTGTGGTCAGATAGAGAAACTAATGAATTAGTATACCCAAAGAACCTTAAAAAGGGATCAATTGCTTATTTCTTTTATTATAAAAAAGAAGGGAAACCATATACCAATATTAATAATATAATAGTTGAGAATGAGGGTGTTTTATGAAAAATGAAAGATTTGACAATTGGATAAAGGGATTTGAGGGAAGGTATGACGAAAATACGCTATGGCACATGAAATGGGCTTTTAGCGTAGGCGAAAATAAATTAGCCGAGGAAGTATCTGAAATCATTGATAAATCATATAATTATAAAGAAGCTGTTGTGAATGTAGAGAAATTATGCTATAATATATCAAGTGGAGGATAATATGATTGTATTAGATTATTTCAAATTTGATGAACATAAGGTATATTTATTGACACACAGGATTAAGAACACTAAAGATTTTGTTATCCTAGACGAGTACATGCAAAAGGGTAGCAGATATTACGACGATTCTCGAATAGCTAAATTAGTTCTTGGATACATAGCAGAACAAACAAAAAACGGGTACGATTTTAATCTAGAAAAGGCTAATGAAAAATTTCTATCCCTATCTTCAATAGATATTGACCCATATATCGTAGATGCGGTGAAAGAAGCTGCTGCTTGTGACTATCACTATGACGGTCATAACATGGAAAAACAATGGTAAAAATAGCCATATTAGCTTTATTTCTATCTATTCCGTCTTACGCAAAAGACTTCACCATTCCAGATAAAAGAAAAATAATAGCAGTTATAGATACCGGAGTAGCTAAATATCAGGTTAATAAAAAATATATGTGCAAGGGAGGAGTGTTTTCATCACTAAAGGATGATGGCATAGCTACTCACCCACATGGACCCAACGTCATCAGTATAATTCATAAAAACCTGGATTCAAACAAATACTGTATAGTTTCCATTAAATTTCTTAATACAGGTAACGATGGAAGTAATATGAAAAACTTTATATGGTCTGTAAAATTAGCCAGCAGGATAAAAAATTTATTTTTAGTTAATATATCGGCTGGAGGTGCAATAGCGGATGAATCTGAGATAAAATTAGAAATAGACGGTTATAGAAAAATCCTTAAAAAAGGAGCTTATCTTGTAGTCGCCGCAGGAAACGATCATAACGACCTAGATAAGCAGTGTAATTTCTTTCCAGCGTGTTACAAAAATGAAATTAAAAATGATAAATTTATAGTAGTAGGGTCTATGCTTTATTCATCAAATTATGGTAGTATAGTAAAAGCTATCAATAGTGGGAATAATGTAGGATTTCCTCCTATGAACGGAACTAGCCAGGCAGCCGCTCAAGAAAGCTCAAAAATATTAAATAAGGAAGGCATATAATGGAAATACCGAGACGGATAACGGAGGAAGTTAAGATAAGTAATAATCTCAAACACACTTTAGCAGTATCTCTTGACGAATCTGAGATATACCTAAAAATAGAATACATGAAGGGTAAGTTTTCCATAGAAAAGACGGCAAAAAATAATATCGCAGGACTAGAAGAACTAGAAATAGCTAAAAATGAACTTGACACAGAAAGCAAGGTAAGGTTATATTTAAAATTATAGGAGAATACGCATGGATCTTGAAAAATTAGTAAAAACGATTAAAGAAAAAAGAGAATTAGCAAAACAGGTTCCTGAACAAGGAGCACATCCTCAAACCTACACTACTAGGCTGGGCAGGATTAAAAGAGCTAGAAATGATCTGATTGAACTATATTTTAAATATAGAAATGAGATGCAAAAAAGAGCTTTATTCGTAGTTCTAGACGGAAAAGAAGGAAGCATTAATAAATTTGCAGAAATAGCTGAATCTGAGTTTGATTGTTTTGTTTCGGATTCGGAAGAGATTTTCCAAGAGATAGTGTATGGAGTAGATAAGGCTTATTATAAGAACATAGTTTCTTCTCCTGGATTATTCGACGTCCTGATGGGATCTTTTAACGAAGTAGCAAACAGAATCGGTATTTTACAATATCCTATGGTTTTGTTTGATAAAAAATATTTAAGAAATCTAAAAACCAGAGAAGACGTATTAAATCTAACTAAAGAGGCTTTTACCGATAAACTTGGCGGAGAACTAATCGGAGTGTACGCTATAGATAAGGCGGCTACTCAGGGAGTGAATAAAGAATACGACGGAAAAATAGTTCCTATCTTAATTAAAGCAAATGATAAAAAAATAGTTGACAAGCTTAATAAAGATCTGTTATTATTAAATAGAAATACTTTTACTATTAATTTAGACGAAGAAGAAGTTAATAGTTCATTAGTAGAAAACAAACTCTTAGAAATAAGAAACAAACTCAAATAAGGAGAAAATTTATGGAATTGGGTAAGGCGAACTACAACGGCGGATCAAGAAAAACGTTTTTTAAAATGAAAGATGGTAACAACATCTATAGGATTCTTCCTCCTCTAGGTTCTCTGGCTAAAGATGGTCATTGGAGAAAATACCATACAGTCGTTTACGGATATAAAAACTCTAAAGGTAAAATGGAGACGTTTTTAGATTGTAGAAAAGTAAATTTTACAACAAAAATGGTAGAAGTGGAATCGGCAGCATTTTTAAGATCTGAAAGATTAAAAAAAGATCATGCTAGTTTAGTTAAAAGACATAAAGAAGGCGACGTGTCAGTATCTGCTGAAATGTTAAAATCTTCTTATGAAGATACTCAAAGATTTAATATTGAGTCTAAATATTATGTAAACGCAGTTAATCTTAACGGAGAAATTGGACTTCTTAAAGTTGGTTATAAGGCTATGGCTCAGTTATCTAATAAGGACAAGACTGGATTAATTGATAATGCAGTAAAATCTGGATTAGATCCTCTTTCCGTTGAAGATGGTAGATTCTACAACTTCTACAGAACAGGGAAAGGCAGAGAAACTCAATATACCGTTAGCGAATATAAGGAAAAAGTTGAAACAAAAGAATACGGCATTGTAGAAAAATCAGTTAGGCACGTTTTAACTCCAGACTTGATTGCTAGGTTAAGTCACGAAGCTTTTGATCTAGGAAAAATATATCCTTCTCCTGGTGCAGAACAGATTCAGAGAATAGTAAACGAAGGAAGTTTCGCTGTAGACGAAATTCTTGGAAATAATAAAGAAAATGACAGTTTAGAGGGAGACGTTCCTGAAGCTGTTGAGGAAAATACATTGGCACCATTAGTAAATGGAACTAATGATATTAACAAAGGAAGCGTTCCTGTTAATACTCTTTTAAACGCAAAAGCGGTTACATCTCCTGGATTAACTACTACGGCTCAACCTATTGCTAGCGTACAAGCAACTACCTTAGCTCCAACTGAGCCTAAAAAGACCGATTCTAAGACTTCTGACGACGATTTAGCTTACTTAAGAAGCTTAGGCGTTTCTGTATAATGGAAAAAGATAACGCTCCCGCCTCCAATAGTTCAAATCATGGTATGGAAGTTTCTGTTAACGAAAAAACAGAAATGACCATACCTGTTTTCGGTTCTTTACAATCTTTTAAACTAAGCGTTTCAAAGATTAGAGAGGGAGAATCTAGGCTAATAGAGTCTAGGATAGTTAATCCAGGTACTTATTCCGATTTAGAGTACATATTTAACGAAGGGTATAGAGAAGCTAAATCTAATTTAAGCGTAGTTATGTATGAGATAACTAAATCAGAGAAAGTCTTGAGAGAAGTTAAGTCTAGGCATTTATTGGACGAATATCCTGATTTTTTAAAAGAAAAGAAAATTAAAGATAATTCAGATGTTAGAGAAGCTTATTTGCAAAGGATTGCAGAATATGTATCCGCTAAAGATAGAATTGATTTACTAAAAGCGGTGGAATCTTCCATGGAAGGCAAAATAAAAGTTTTTGAAAACGTCTGTAGGTATATGAAGGTTCAGATGAACATAGAGATAAGAAGCGGAGTAGATTCAAACAAATACATTAGATAGGAGAGAAAGTTTATGAGAGGGAAAAAAGCCAGGATTATTAGAAAAACCCTAAAATTAGATCTTAATAAAAAAAGCGTTTATCTTGTAGGTAAAGAGGTTAAAAAGATTATATACGTTGTTGACGGAAAGGGCGGTAAAAAACCAGAAGAAATTAAAATGAGAGTTTTAGTGAATCAATCAAAATATAATTATAGAAGGGTTAAAAAGGAAATGAGTCCAGAAAAGTTGTCTTTGAGAAAAACTTCTGGAATGATCAGATCTACAGGAGAAAAAGACAATGGAAAATAACAAGGAACCGAAGAAGAATAAAAAAGGAAGTCACGGAGATGGACCTCATGTTTATGATGTTGTTTTTGAAGTGTCAAAGCTTGACACCATTAGATTATCTAAAGGGAAAGACAACGATGATTATAAAAAACAACACACAAAAACAGTAGACGCTATTGTTAAATATAACAGGATGACTTATCCTGGAAGTTTAAGTATAAGCAAGAGTAGAAACATAATGAATTTATCTAAAACTGCGGATAATAAAGTAAATCTTTACGAATATATTCAAAACGTTGGAGAATAAAATGGCTAATAAATGGATGAAGATTTTACAAAACGAAGAAAGTGCCGTCGATACTGGATATGATGCCTTTTCAGAAGAAAACGTTATAAGAAGTCCTTCTCCTAGTTTAAATTGGATTTTAGGTAAGGCGGCGGGAATTCCTAAAGGATCTTCTATATTATTTTATGGACCTCAAAAAGCAGGTAAATCTCTAGCTACCTATTTGATAGCCGGGAATATCCATAAAAATGATCCAGAAGGAATCGTTGTTAGGTTTGATACAGAAATGAGAGCTATATTTCAATCAAGAGGTCCCTGGGGGATTGATTATAGTAGATATATGCCGTTTGATACCAATAATCCAACAGAGGTTTTTGATCTTATCACTGGAAAAATAAAAGATCTTATAGATGACGGTATGCCGTTAAGAGCTATTATAATTGACTCCATGACTGCTTTGATGGGTATAAGAGAAGCTGATGCAGAGAGTATCTCAGATAGTCAGATGGGAGACAGAGCTAACGCTGTTACTAAGGGTCTAAAGAGAATACTGCCTATCATCAGGAAACATAAGATCATTCTAATGGTTACGGCTCATCTTAGGGCTAATTTTGAAGCTGGACTGTATGGACCAAAAGAAAAAGCAGCATTGGCATGGGCTGAAAAGCACTTTTTTGAAACATACGTAGAAGTAAAAAGAGATAATTCTACTGAGGGAAAAACAGACTTATCAGGTAATAAACTAGAAAATGCCGAAATTAAAGACTTTAGAGGTAATAAGGAAATCACCGGTCATAAGATATATGTTAAAAATACAGAATGTTCTTTTGGAGGAGCGGGAAGAAGTGGTCAATTTACTATTGATTACTCTAATGGATTAATTAATACAAACGAAGAGCTTTTTGAATTAGTTGTTAATTTGAATCTAGTAGAAAGACCTAATAACAGAACTTATATCTTTGATGGTAAATCTTACAGTTCAAAGGGTGACTTCGCAGAAGCTATTAAAAATGATCCCAAACTTTATGAAAAATTAGAAAATTTGGTTTATTCTAAGGATTCTTAGATGACTATAGATCAAAGATTAGCGGAAGATGTTAGATTTTTGAGTATTGATCTCGAATTGGAAAGACCAAATACCGAAGACAATGCTAAAGATAGTCTTGCTACAAAAGCCACGATCATACAGGTTGGAATAAGTGTATTTCAGATAGCGAATCCAGAGCCTATCTTTCTAGAAAATCATTGTTTAACTCTACATTATCCTCACAAGCTATCTGCATTTATAGAGAAACTAACTAAGATAAAAAGCGAAGAAGTTAACAGATCAACCTTAACAATAGAAGATGCTAATAGAATTTTAAGAGAATTAAGAGAGAAGCACAATACATCTAGGATTATGGTTCAATGGGGTCATGGAGATTTCGAGGAGTTGAAAAAGTATGATATTAACAATGATTTACAAGTGTTCGGCAGAAGTGCTTATAATACCAAACATCTTTTTCAATTATATGCGACTATGAATAATATCAAAAAAGTAGGCGGACTTTCTAAGTGTATGGGCAGATTGGGCATACAATTTAACGGCAATATAGATGGAAAGCAGCTAAACAAGCACAACGCACTAGGCGACGCAGTAAATACTGTGCATATTTTTAATAAACTCCTTTTATTGATAAAAAAGCCTTAAAAACTATTTCTTGACTTTATTACAGAGTATGGTATACTCAATTATGCAATTGATAAAAAAATGTTGTTCATGCAAGGAAAATAAGGAATTATCTCTTTTTTATAAAGATACAACTGCAACAGATGGTCTTCAGGCTTCATGTAAAGATTGTCAGAAAAAAAGAAATTCCATTTATAATAAAAAACATAAATCTTATTTTATAAAAAAGGGTAAAGAAAAATATAAAAAAAATTTATTAGAAAATCCTCAATATAATAAAAATAGATATATTGACAATAAAGAGGCATATTTAAAAAGAAAAGATACTTCTTATAGAAGTGTCAGAGGTAGGGTTTATTCATTATTAGAATCGGCTAAATGTAGATCTAAAAAGAAAAATCTAAAAATAGATATTGATTTAGATTTTTTATTGGAAATGTATGAAAAACAAAACGGTAGATGCTGTTTAACCGATATAGAATTTAAACTTGAAAGAAATAAAAATAAAGAAAGATTTTATACTCCCTATGCTCCCAGCCTAGATAAAATAGATAGCTCAAAGGGATATACCAGAGATAATGTAAGACTAGTATTAGTTATAGTAAATTTAGCTCTTAATAGATTTGGTGATAAAGTATTTGAAGAAATTTCTACTGCTTTTTTGAAGAAAAAAGGATTTATATTAAAAGTAAGAGGAGAATAATTATGAGAAAATCATTCAATCCATCCTTGTTAAAAGATAACGATAGTGGATGGTTTACTGTAGAGCAGTTAGAAGAATGGATCGAAGGGAAAGGACCTATACCAAAGGAATTAAAATGAACATTGTAAGAAACAAAAATAAATCTTTTGAAGTTATTAAAGATAGAGAAGTTTTAGCTTCTTTCTCAGATTTTATTGAAGCTCAAAAATTTATGGAGAAAAATGGTTATAAATTAGAATTCAATACCAAAGAAAAAGAAAGAATGTCTGGAAACTTATTTGTAGAGACACTTAATGGATCTTATACTAGTTTATTTAGGAAGAAATTATGATGACATTAAACAACGACAGAACTAAGGAATGTATTAATTTTTTCAAAAAAAATGCGTATGATGTTTTAGATCCAGATGGAAGATTTAACTTCTGGATTGCTGGTGGAAGTATAAAAGATTATTTTTTTAAAACTAAGATAAAAGATTTTGATCTATTTTTTCCAAATCAGCTTGAAATGGAAAAAATGTTAAATCATTTTAAAGATAGAAATGAAGTTAAATTTGAAGTTGACAAAGTAGCTAATATTGTAATAAAAGGTCGTGTTTATCAAATAGTAAAAAAGAATTTTTTCCAAGATCCCATAGACACCATAAGTAATTTTGACTTCACTGTTTGTTGTGGAGCTGTGGACAGAGAAAATTTTTATTGCGATGACAATTATTTTATAGATTTAGCTTCTAAAAAACTTATGGTAAATAATTTAACCTTTCCAGTAGATTCTATTAGAAGGATGCAAAAATATATAAAAAAAGGATTTAGCATTTGCAATAATCAAATATCAGAAATAGCTATTGCCGTGAGTAGATTAGAGCTTCATAAGGAAAATAAAGATATAAATGGTAACGTAGTTCAAAATGCCAATTTAACATTTTATAGAGTTGATTAACAGAGATTTTATGCAAGTTTTAGTAAAAGCTTACGCCGGTTCAATGTTATTTGGAACAAATACTCCCAAATCAGACGTTGACATTAAGGGAGTTTATCTTCCGGGATACACAGACGTTATAATGCAGAGAGCGAAAGATACTATTAAAAAAAGTATAAAATTAAGTACAGGTCTTAAAAATGAGGCTGGAGACATTGATGAGGAATATTATTCCATATTCAAATTCCTATCTATGCTAGAAACAGGTCAAACAGTTGCTATTGAATTGTTATTTACGCCGGAAAATATGATTCTAGAAAAACATCCTTTATGGGATAAAATAGTCGCCAAAAGAGAATTATTTTTAACTAAGAATGCATTGGCAATGATAGGCTATATTCGTCAGCAAGTTAACAAATACGGAGCTAGAGGCGGAAGAATACATACGTTTGGAGAAGTTATTGATTTTCTTCACACTAAAGGTCCAGATTGTAGGTTATTCTTATTTTGGGCTGAATTAGAAGAAAAATTTACAGGAATGGATCATGTATTGTTTCATCAAAAAAAATCCCAATACGACGAGGTTCTTTTTGATGTTTGTGGTAAAAAGTTTGGTCCCAAAGTTGCGGTTTCGGAAATATTAAAATGTATCGAAAAAGCACATAAAGAATACGGAGAAAGAGCTAGACTTGCTAAATTAAATAAGAACATTGATTTTAAATCGGTAAGTCACGGTGTAAGAGTTGCTTTACAAGCTATAGAAATATTACAGGATCATAAAGTAACACTTCCGCTTAAAGACGCTGCATTAGTTAAAAGAATTAAAGAAGGAGGAATGAAAGCAGATGAAATGTTTCCTCTTCTAGATAATTTAGTTAATAAAGTATTTGAAATAGAGAAAACAAGTACTCTTCCATGTGTTTTTAATAAAGAATTAATGGAAGAAATTATATTGGATCATTATAACGATCTTCAACACGAATTTTGTTTTTAGGAGGTAAATATGTCAGAATTTAAAGTACCTTACGCTATTATTAAGGAAATTAACCCTCACGACAACGCAAACGCCCTAGAAATCGCTACTATCTACGGATTCCAAGTCATAGTAAAAAAAGATCAATTCAGATCTAATGATAAAATTTTTTATATTCCTATAGATTCGATACTTCCAATGGATTTAGAAACATTCATATTTCCAGAAGGAAGTAAGGTTAAATTAACAAAATCTAGAGTACGTCAGATAAAATTACGAGGTAGAGTTAGTCAAGGAATGGTTTTAAGTGAATACGATATCAAACAACTTCTTAAAATTAGAGGACTTAAGACAGATATAGAATTCAAATTAGAAGAAGATTATTCCGCTTTATTAAATATTTTAAAATACGATCCTCCTCAAGCTGAATTTCATGGAGCTTCTCAACCTAAAATGAGAGATAAGAAAGGAGAGAACCCGTTCTTTAGGAAATATAACGGCATAACGAATATTCAATGGGCACCGGATCTTTTTAAAAATCAAGAGGTTATAGCTCAGTGCAAAATCCATGGAAGTCACATTCGTTTCGGAAAACCTCTGTTTGTGGCAAATACTTTATTAAAAAAGATTATGAAATTTTTTAGATTAACTCCTAAATATGAATTCGTCTACGGTTCCAATAATGTAGAACTAACTAATAAAATGAGGAAAAATAGCTATTATGGAGAAGATATCTACGCAAAGGTACTTCAAAAATATTCTGCTAAAGAAAAAATCAAGGATGGCGAGTTTGTTCATGCAGAAATTTACGGATTCGGAATACAAAAAAATTATACTTATGGCTGCAAAGAGGGAGAGCATAAGCTTGTTATTTTTGACGTAAGAATAATGCAAGAAGATGAAACTCAAAAATGGTTAGATCCAGAAGAATCCGAGTCTTACGCTAAAGAAAGAGGGTTTGATTTCGTTCCTGTGCTTTACAGAGGTATCTATAATGAACAATTAATTTATGAATTAACAAAAGGACCTAGTATCTTGTGCCCAGAACAAAAAGTTAGAGAAGGGGTTGTTATTAAAAAGAGAATTGGATATGATAACGAACAAAGTAAAATGGCTCTAAAATGGATCAGTGAAGATTATTTATCGGATAAAAATAATACCGATTTCCACTAAAGTATGGTATAATGTTTAAAATATCCTCAATTAAGGGGAAGATAATAAGGAGATACGATGACTACAGGAACAACAAATCGTTTGGTTACAAGAGGTACGCTTTTTTCTATTAAAGCAGTAAATTTTTTATCGGTAAACGCCGGTAAAATGAACGCAGCCTCAATTGCTAAAGTTTTACGCCGTACAGAGAAATCCATTCGCCGCAAAGCAGAAAGACTTGGAATTAGTTTAGCCGTTACTAAGTAATTGTCTAGAATTAAGGCTATCCGATAATAGTGTGGGTCGGACGAAGTGACTAGGGCAGGCGAGGTCATTGTTTATCTATGAAAAAATTTATTAATAAGTATATATTCGTTCTTTCTTTTTCCAGGTTATTAAAGGATAGTTGGGTTTTATCTAAAAATTATAGATGGCAAAAGAAATATTTAATAAGACTAGGGATAGGATATAGATTTAGCATTAAGGATAAGTACAAAACAATAAGAATATCAATACCTTACATAATTAAAAGAACTAACTATACAGAAGACGAAATAAAAGAATTAACAAAATATCAGAATTTTTTCTAAAAGGATGTAATATGAATGAATCTAGTGGTAAAAAAATAATTTTAGAGTTTGATCCAGAAATTGTCCGTAAAGAAGACATCTTAGCTGCTGTAAACGCAGGATCATTAGCCGTTGCATTATCTAGGGTTGAGGAGAAAATTCGGACCATAAAAAAGTATAACCATTTTGATAACGGATTAACCGAACATGAGCTTTATGAGCTATTAAATAGCATTTCTCTTGAAATAGATAGAACCGTAGGCGATTTAACCCAATACACTTACTAACATGCCTAAATTTAAGTTTGGTGACAGGGTAGAGGTCAGCGGTCATAGATGTGTAGTCAGATCTGTTAGAACCGACACCAAGGGAAATTATCATTACGTGGTTAGATGGGATAACGAACACTTAATACCGAGAGAAGATGAATATGGAGAGATATTCCTAAACGAAATACTTAAGCTTTACAATAGATTTATAAATACCGACACTTACTGTCCTGTGTGCGAGAATAAATGGCACAAAACAGCCTATGGTAGTAATGTATGGTTTGACTGTCTAACCTGCAATAAAAAGAAAGAAGATATAGTTAAATGATAAATGAATATCTCATTAATTGGGAAGATTTCAAGAAATACTGTGAAATTAAAACTAAGAATAGGTGTTATTTAAATAATAATTCTTGGAGAAAACTAAGGGAATATCACTTAGAAGGCTATCTTTTAAAAGAAAAATATCCTTTTGGATTTTTATTAAAAATGAGAGCCACAAATCCTGGAATCTTTAAATCAATACACTGTGCTCCCTACTTTTATGAAAAATACAGAAGAGAAAGGATAGCAGAACTCATCAATGTAGGACAAGAAATAGTATCTTTTCCTAAATTCAGAAAAATAAGGAATAAAAAGATAGCAAATAAAGAATAACGGTGTTAAATTATATAAAAGAGGCGATATGTCAAGAAAGAGAAAATATTATAATAATTTTGAAGATCTATGCTTAAGAAGAGATTGTTTATCCAGAATAAGTGACGTAGATATTTCGGGTATAGATGATTTTAAATACATAATACAGAAAACAGCTAATATAATGTATGATAAATATTTCATAACATTTAAGCATATTGGCTTTGATCTGGACGACGTTTCTTCTATATTAACCCTATACGCCTTATACTATATGGATCTTTATTCATTAAAAAATAATAAAGTTATTATGGATAAATACGTCGATAGATTCAAAAATAAAAATGAATCTAACTTACCTTCCGATGAATCTATAAAAAAAATAGAAAGAAATAATTTAATTAATTTTTTAAGACAGAAAGTGATTAGGTTATTTATAATCTGTAAAAAGAAAAATGCAAACATAATAGGAGAAAAAGACAAAACCAGAATATTTGCGGCGACAAAAGATTCTAAAACATCGTGTCATGAATCAATAATGAGAGATTCTAAGGCGTCTGGATACAGAGGGATTACTATAAGGGAATTTAAAGAAGCTAAAATTAAAGCAAAAGAAAATAAAACAAATGAATTAAAGGACAAAGATGGTTTTGGAATAATAGAAATTGACTCCTATGCTAAAGGTCTATCTGACAAGGACTATGGATTAATATATGATAAGGATCTAAATGATAGTAATCCTGAAGAGATAATGATTGATATGGAGGATTATAAGGATATGGAAAGTATAAAAAATAAATTATCCACGATGTCTAAAAAAGAAAAGAGATCGTATATTAATAAGTTTATAAAGACAAATAAGAGTATGGATAAAGAAGTAGTAATAGCCAAATCTATACTCAATAGAATAGCAAAAAATAAAGAAAATGAACTCTTTTAAAGAAATAGTCAAACAGTGGTCTTCTGATTCATATAATTTCACAGACGCTAGTGATGTTGTAAATCAATCTTATCTTATCTTATTATTTATAAAGCTTAAAAACGCCGGTTTAAAAAACGATGATGATTTTATAGTGTTAGGCAGTCTTATAATGGAATCTATAGGACAACGTTTACGTTATGATGAACATGATCTCAAAATTTCCAATTTATTGTCTTATTTGCTGGCTTTTGATTTAATGGAAGCTAAGGACTCTGCGTTTAAAGAAATAGATCCTGTTGAACAGAATATAGAATCAGAAAACGGCGAATATATCGACGATGGCGATATAGATCCTTCTGACATAGAATTTAGTGATGTCAATTTTGATGAAGAATACGGAATATTGATAGGATACAAAAATGACAGATAAAACTGAACAAATATTCAATCCTATAGAAGAGGCTATCAAAAAAAGAAATGATTTTGAACAGAAAAATTTCAAAATTAGGGAAAGTTATGTAGAAGAAAAATATAGTGATTTATTGGTAAGAAAAAGCAAAAAAGAAGCTCTGAAATCGGTAGAGAGCAAACTAGGAGCTTGTGATCCTGATAGAATTAATGATTTAATAAAGAAAAATAATGACTATTTAGCAATGGCTAAAAATTCTAGGATATTTCTAGGATTAAAGATTTTTGAAGATAAAATAGCTTTTTTCCCTAGAAATATAATATTGATAGGAGCAACAACAGGAGAAGGGAAAACAACGGTATCGACTAATATAATACTATCCACTATAATGCAAAAAGGCAAAATCTTAATATTAACTAATGAAGAAAACACTAACGATATGCTTAATAGAATAGTGTTCTTACTTAATAACTGGGTATATACGGACCACAACAAGATAACTGAAGAACAGAGAATAACTTGTGAAAAATTATATCCGATTCTTTTACAAAGAATAGAAATAGTAGATGATTTTTTCAACGGAGTAGGAGGAACAACCACTACGCTAGAAGGAATCAAGAGTGTCTGCGAAGCCCTTAAGGTTAAGGCTGACAAATATAAAATCCAATACGATGTAATAATATTGGACTATATACAAAATGTAAGCAGCTCAACCGATAATCCAAGCATGGATCAATGGAAGGTTATATCTAATATGGGAAGCTATCTAGATCAATTTAAAAACGTATATGACGCTCCTATAATCTTATTGAGTCAGTTAAAATCTTCTCAAGACGAGGACGCCGATTTTAAAGATAGGATAGAGAAATCTAAAGCCATAATGAACATAGCTACGACTGCAATAGAGCTTAGGATTGATAGAGAAAATCTTAGAAGCGAATTTATAATAAAAAAATCAAGATTTAAGAACTCTGTTGGAAAAAAAATACCGGTCGGCTTTAAAAAGGGTGAATTTGTAGAATACACCAGTGAATTTGCTAATACGGTTAGAATCAACAACGATAGAAGGAATCATAGTAAATTAATATCTAGCCCTATAAATAATGGAGGAAATACAAATGTCGAAAACAATTAAAAGACCGGTAGGATTCTTTAAAAAGATAATTTTAAAAACGTTAACTAAGGCGCAAGAGTTTTCTCTAAATCGTATGGCAGAAGTCAATGTAACTGAATTCCAAGAAGTAGTTTTTTATTATAACCTATATATGAGGGTTACTAAATTGCACTTTAAGCTTTATTTTAAGTTAGATTTAGTTAGAGAAGCCTCGTTAAATACTTTAGAATTTACTTCTGCTGCTGAAAGACATAAAATAATGGTAGCTAAGTCTATAAAAAAAGTAACTCAAATAGAATTAAACAAAAGCACTAAAGATTTAATTAAAAGAACGTTTAGGGATAATTTAATTTTAGAAACTCCTTTATGAAAGAAACGACTAAATCGTTTTTGAATCTATTCTTCAATCCTGGAGAGACTATCTGTGTTAGCGATAGTGAATATGGATATCACAGTATTGAACAATCTGAGATAGGAGGAGAGATCAAACTAATTTCTCCAAGTTCAAAGGTATCGGATAGAGTTATACTTGAAGGCGATATAAACCTAATAGCATTGAATCCAATAAAAGGCTTTAGGGATGACGTTAGTGTTACCTCCTTTAGGTCGTTTTTAGTCGAAATGGATGGAGAAAGTCTACAGGATCAAGTTAAATACGTAAAAGAAATGGAAATGCCATATTCTGTTTGTGTTTTTTCTGGCAATAAATCCATGCATTTTGGGATAGTCTTAGATCAAGACATGCCCTCGGAAGAAATTTATAGGGTTTTAGCTGAGTGGATACTGAATATAATGAAAAAAGCAGATCAAGTGACTAAAAATCCCTCTAGATCTATAAGGTTTCCTGGAAATAAGAGGAAAAATGGTAGAGAATTGATACAATCCATGATCGAATTAAAACAAAGAGTTAGCTATAATAAACTGTCTGAATGGTTAAACAAGTATCCAGAGGAGAACCCTACTCTTAAACACATGATGGAGAGAGCGAAAAGACCTATCTACAGCTTAAACATAGATAGTATTCCTGTATGGGTTATGGACAAGATTACTAAAGGTATAGATCCTTCTAGAGGTAGGAACAATGAATGGTCATCTATAGCCTTTTCTTTAGCTAAGGCTGGCTATAGTTATGAAGAGATGAGAGGATACTTAGAACCTTTCTTTGAACCGGATGTTGACTTTAAGACAAAAGAGTGGTTAAATATACTTAAGAGTGCTCATAGAAAGGTTATGAAGGAAATAAGATAATGGCTACACGTAAAAATCACAACGATATAGACGTTTTCATGGATAATGGGCTTTATGTTCCTACTCGTACTATCAGTATGGGAGGAGAAACGATTGATCATGAGCTATCTGAACAAATCATAAAAAATTTACACGTACTTGATAATTTAAACAATGATCCTCTTACGATTATCCTTAATAGTAACGGAGGAGATTGTAATCAAGGAATGAGTATATACGAAGCAATAAGACTGTGTAAGAGTCACGTTACAGTTAAGGTTATAGGACAGGTACAGTCTATGGCAGCATGGATATTGCAAATTGCCGACCATAGGATGATGTCCAGAAACAGCCGCCTGATGATACATACTGGAGTAATGGGATTACCTGATGATCATCCTGAAAATAATAAGAAATGGATGAAACAATGGGAAAAAGATGAGATTATTTTTGAAGATATTTTATTAGAAAAAATAAAAGTAAAACATCCAGATTTTACCAGAAAAAAAATTAAAGATATGTTAAGGTTTGATACTATTTTAACTCCAGAAGAAGCCTTAGAACTTGGACTAATAGATGAAATTGTTTGAAAATGAAATAGACATGGGATGGGGGAATCCTTATTTTCTATCTGAACTTCTTAATAATGAGGTTAAAGGATATCAATATCTAGATTTAGATTATCATAGATTAGATACAATGAATTACGCTCCCATGCAAGGAATGGACGAATTAATAGAAAAAACACACGACATTATACATAAAATTGCAGGTAGAGATTATAGATACGTAATAATAACAAACGGCGCAACGAGTGCAATAAATACAGTATTTAGAACTTGGAAATATAGACACGGTAGTGATTGTGTTTTTACTAACAGGTTGGGTTTTACTTTTTACGATCAAATGATAAGAAAAGCAGATTTATGGAGAATAAAAGATATTAAAAAGCCTAAAAAATCAAATCATATAACTTTAATTGACAGTCCTGGAAACCCAACAGGTAAACAGATAAACAATGATAATTACAATCTAACTATATGGGATTCTGTCTATCACAGTAGGATCTATAATGCTAATTTAAAAAAAGTTCCTAAACACAGTGTAATGGTTGGATCTTATGGTAAACTACTCGGAATAACCGGAGTTAGGATTGGTTGGATCGCAACGGATAGTTATCAGGATTATCAGGATTTTTTATCCGAAGTCTTGCATGAATCATGTACCGTATCTGTTCCAAGCCAGAGATTAATATTAACGATATTGAAACTTTTAAATTTTGACTCTTTTATGAAACACGGGAAAGATATTTTAAACAAAAACAGAAAATATATGAAAAAATTAGAATCTGTACTAAAAAGTAAGGTTCCAAGGATAGGTATGTTTTATCCTATAAAGGCTGATGAAAAAATGTTTAAGCTTTTTGACAAAGCTAAAATAAAATATACTACGCTAGAAGGCATAGAGGGTAAATTCTTAAGATTAAATATAGGTCAAACTTACGAAAATGTTAAAGAAACGGTTGATAGGATATTAAAAATAAAAGGAGCTAAAAATGAGTAAGGGTAAAAAGTATTCAGACGATTCATCAGAAGTTGCGGCGGATGATCTAGAAAACCTACAAAGGATGCTGGAAAATGCCGACGTTGATTATGACGTAACCTATGAAGAAGATTCAGATGGAGAAATAACCCCAGAAGTTAGATCAGAGAATGGTGTTATTTTTAAGTTTGACGGAGAAGGTAAATTATCTTCTATGGAATTACAATGAAGAAAGTAAAACTTAAATCTGGAAAAGATTTAAAGAAACATATTGATCTTACGTCTGATTCTGGAGAAATGATAAGATTAAGAGTTAAAAAATCAGAAGGAGTGTCTATATATAGAAATTTTCATTCAGGAGACTTTGGGAAAGAATATTTAGTAGTGGATCATCCAAATCCAATAAGTAAAGATGAATATGAATTAATTAAAGAGTTATTTGAAGATAAAAAAGATAAATCTAGTTACAATGGAGTTTTTTAATGGACGATAGCGAACAAACAATGAATATATTAAAATTTCTTATAAGTTTTCTTGTTGGAGTTGTCCCTGTTGTTTATTGTATTAAAAACCTTGGAATGAAAATTAAAAGTTTAATGTTAGGATATATTATATCTGTAATATTACTTTTTATATTAGTTAAACTTGGCATATTAGGATAAGGAAATATATGATTAAATTATTAGTTTTATTGTTATTAACAAGTTGCGCTGCCATGACAGAGATGCAATGTGACAATTTTGTTGGATCTGAGAAAGATAAATGTCTACAAGATGTGTCTTATAGACAAGAACAGGTTAATAGAACAAACGAAATAGTGAGAGGAAGAGGTCTATGATAAACAAAGTAAAAATATTCGGAATGATTTTTATAGTTGGATTCATGTCTTCATCAATACCATATATGCATATAGGTATGTTTTTAGGACTTCCGTCTGTTTTAGTTAATGCTTTTGTATTAACTATTCTATTTTCAGAATATGAAAAATCTAAGGTTACTTCTGATCAGAAGGTGAATCTGAAGAAATAGACAGTTCGTCTTTTTTCTTAGTAAGAGATCTACCATAATAGAGTGAGGCACATATGCCGAACCAATAAAGAGCATTTACTATATCTACTCCCTTTAAAGCATTAGTTATTCTACCTACAAGAGCTAATTGTACATAAATAGATGAAATCCAAACTAAGGTTAACGAAACAGATCCTAAACCTGTTCGAGGATCTCTTGCCATAGGTAAGGGGATACCATTTTTATTTAATTTTTCTATCAATGCTTTCCAGTCCATATTATGCTACCTTTGTTATTTTAACTTGTGTATAAACTTCACTCACACCAAAACTTGAAGCATCACCGAATCCTACAACTGTTTGAGTTGTTTGACATTGATGTTGAACTTCAAATATTTTAGGACTAGTTATTTCTACAATACCTTCTATTACTGATTTGTTACTAACTTGACCAGTTGTATTAAGAGATCTTTCTGAAGATCCTATAATTTGATCAGTCGAATCAGTAATATTTCTCAATTTAGCTTTATGATTATTTACCCTATCTGCTGGAGCAGTAGTGTAAAATTCGTATCTTCCTGGTTGAAGGGTAAATTGGTTAGAAGATAAAGATACAATAGTACTGTCACCTTCTATCGTATTTAAAACTCTAGTTTGCCAAGCACCTGAAGTAAACGTTCCTCCATCAGTTCCAGAAGATTTTACGTCTTTCAAATAAGCCACTTGATTTTTTGGAACTCCTAGTAATCCTGGAACACCTATTTTAGTTATAACAAATCTTGCGAGAGTAGTAGACGTTCCACCGCTGGCATTAATGTTACATCTTATAATGTCACCTTCTCTTAAACCCCCGCACCAGGAAACTACTCCCTGAACGCCAGTTCCGACTCCACCCTCTATTAACACTTGATTAACTGGTAGAGAGGATATCCCAGTAGTAAGAGTTACTTGATTAATAGTGAAACCAAAGTTTAAGGCTCCCGATCCGTCAGAGGCAGATATATGATATATTCCATTATCTTTAATTGTCCATGAATCTCCATTCACTGAACTACTTGTATAAAGAATTGCAGATCCAACGGTTGTTTGATTTGAATATTTTCTAATAACCGTAGCTGTAGATCCATAACCGTTTGCGTTAGTAGCCGTAGACTGGCTATCAATAGCATTTTTTTCTGTGTATGCCAGAAATCCTGGAGCTGTAGCGGACCAACCTTGAATTGGAATTTCTAAAAATAAAGAAAAAGAATCACCAGTAACCATTGCATTATTTCCATTACTTTTTGCAAGAGAAGTAGTGGAAGCCGATGCTGCTGAAATAAAAATATTTGAAGTATCTGTTCCATCTGAAAATGCTATATAATCGAATTGATATATCGGAGTAGCAGTTGCCATTCTTATAAAATGACCCAAGGCATTGCTGGTAGTTGAAGTAAGTTTTGTAATATCTAAAAAATTACCAGATGGTAAGGATATTTTTATAGAAGTAGCAGATACTATTCCGGTAGTCGCATTGCCTCGGATAAACATTGTATCCCCAACTCTTTTATGCCAAAAAGCTACATTTGTCAATGTACCTAAACCTACAGTAATCGGAGTATATGGAATCCAATCATAATCATCAGTCAAATTTGCACTTATAGCAAAATTAGGAGTAACTACTAAATCATCAAAAATTAAATATTTACTTACTTCACCAGTTACGTTTTGAACTCCTACCTTTATTTGAGAGCAATTATAAGGACAAAAGAAAGTTAAAGAAAAACCTTTAGCAGTATTATCTGCATTAAAAAATTGTTTTAGAGTATCCGAAGGTTTAGATAAGATAATATTATTTGTGTTATCTTTTAATTCTAATCTTATAGAATCGTCTGATTTGTTGGTCTTATATTTACCCTTAAAAGCAAGTAATTGACCTCGATATCCTTGTGGAATATCTATTAATTCTGAAGCAATATAATCGTTAGTATTATTTATAGCAGTAGCAGACTCATCATATCTGAATACTTTTTGACCGTTAATAATATCAGGAGCAGATGAAGATAAAGTAAAAGTTCCAGCAAGAACTCCTCCATTATCAAAAGTAGCATTATTTCCTGTAAAAAAATTAGATGTAGATGCGTCATTATCAGCATCACCATTTTCGTAAAAGTTCAATTCACCAGAGCTAGATCCCAATCTTTTCCAAGATCCATCTTTGAAATTCCAAAAACCTTTAGGACGAATTGTACCATCACTAAAATAGATATCTCCATCAATAGGATTGACGGGATCAGTACTTTTGGGAAAATAAGCTGATCCATTATAGATTTTTTGAAAATTGTCTGACATAAACTACCTCTTTATTTCCACAGTCCACTTAGAGTTATTATTAATTAAGCTACTTTCTCTATTTTTACCTGCGTATACACTTCGTTGGCTACTGTGAATCCTCCTCCTGATGAAACACCAAGTCCACCACTTAAAGTTCCCTCAGATTGATGTTGTATTTCATAAGTAGTTGGTATTATTAAAACTATTTGTCCCTGAATTATAGACAGAGTAACTCCTGCACCGGTATATGCTGAAGATCCTATAATAGCATCGCTAGATGCCGTTATATTTTTTAATTTAGCTTGATGTCTACCAATATTATAAGCAGGGGAAGAAGAATGAATATTATAAGTACCAGGCTGTAAAACAAATTGGTTTGAAGTTAAGGTAAGAAATGAAGTGTTGCCACTAGTAGTATTTAAGTCTCTTGTTCTCCATGCACCTGAAGTAAAAGTTCCTCCACTAGTACCTGCGGTTTTAACATCGCTTAAATAAGCCACTTGAGTTTTTGGAACTCCAACTAATCCAGGGATACCTAGATATGCTATCTCGAAAGACACTAGTCCTGTAGTTCCACCGGTATTCCCGTCAGAATGGGCACGTATTACGTCTCCAGCGTTTAATTGAACTGCGGTAGAGCAGTTTGCGGATAACGCAGCGGCACCAGTATCAATACAAAGAATCTCACTTGTGACAGATTTCGATTCAAGATTAGTAGTAAGTTCAGTATCATTTTTAGTGATGCCGATACTAGATGCTGAAGTCGTATTATCGCTATAAGAAATAAAATACATTCCACTTATATTAATTGTAAAAGTTCCACCAAGAGTCGAGCTGTCAGTATATGTTACAGCAGAGCCTAAATTATCTCTAATATTAGTAAAACGTCTTATTTTAGTTGAGGAACTTCCGTAACCATTAGAAGTGTCTACTCTTAATGCCGTATTAACCATATTCCCAGAATTATAAGTTACGAATCCTGAAGTAGAAACCGACCAATTAGTTATTGGAACAGAAGCATAAAAAGCAACATCAGCGCCTGTTATTGTAATGTTCCCATTCATCTTAGTTAGACCAGTCGTGGAACTTGAAGAATCTGAAAATGTCACATAAGCCTTACTTGGTTCAATTAAAACTACATAATCAGAAGCAGTATTCGTGCGATTATCTTGCGCATGACCAACTACGCTAGCAACACTATCAATTGATGCGCTTGAATCAGATGTGTATCCTGTTGGTAAAGTTACTTGTGCTTCTACCGCAGTAGTTGTTCCGTTTGTCCAACGAGCACGAATTTCCATATTTGTACCAACCCGTCTCCAAAATGCTTCCGCAGAAGTAACAGTTCCGAAACCAGTAAAAGTAGGTGTATATGATGTCCATCCTGTATCTGGGCTAATCGGCATTGTAGCGATTAATTCTGGACTTACTATTACGTCATCCCAAGTTAAAGTTTTAGAAACCTCACCAGTTATGATTTGCGGACCAACTCTTACATTCGCACAACTAGCTGGACAAAAGAAAGTTAAATAAAAAGTACCTGCTGTTTTATTTGTAGCATCAATATATTGATTTAAAGTTTCAGTCCCAAAAGTAAGGATTGCGGTATTTGTAGCATCTTTTACTACTATTTTTGCATTTCCAGATGTGCCATCCCAACGATACTGAAGTCTTAACCCTAAGGTTCTCCCTCTGTATCCTTGTGGAATTGGAATTAATTGAGAAGCAACAAAATCATTTGTATTGTTTCCAGCAGTCGCAGAGCCAACTAATTTAAAAGTTTTAGTTCCATCTATTAAATCTCCAGCGGTAGTTGAGATAGTAAAGGTTCCGCCTAATGAACCAGCATTATCAAAAGTTGCGTTATTTCCTGTGTTTAAATCTCCAGCAACTCCAGTTTCTGCATCCCCTTGAGTGTAGAAATTCTGTATACCTGAAGTTCCTGTTCCGCCTGTTGCCGCTGCACTTGCCCAAGTTGTTCCATTACTTGTTAAAACATTTCCAGAAGTTCCTGGTGCAACAAATTGAACCGCACTAGTTCCATTTCCTAAAATCACATTATTTAGAGTTAGAGTCGCTGCTCCAGTTCCGCCATTAGCAACACCTAAAATAGAAGATCCAACGGCTCCAGATTGAGAAAGATCAACAGATCCAAAGGCTAAAGCCGTACCACCACGTCTTAATATTTGAAAATCAGAGGCGGCAGATAAATCAGCAACATCAGCGGTAGCATTTGTAGCATTAGCAACTACACTTAAAGAGGCACTTTGTCTAAATTTTGCGTTTGAAACTGCATGAGAAGCGATTGTAGCGGAAGCAGCTCCTGGTCCAGTAGCTGTTACGTCACCAGTTAAAGATGTAATAGCTGTTCCACTAGCTGAACTTAAATCCCAATTACCTGCTATAGTTGCATTGCTTATTAATGTAAATTCTTGGTCAGATCCACCAGTTATTGTTGATAAAGTAGATCCAGATCCATCTTTTACAGTTACAGATCCAGTAGATCTATTTAATATTCTAAAATAATGTCCGTTGTTTAACGTCGTTGCGTCTGGCAAATTAACAGTTTGAGTACTTGTTCCTGTAAATTGTTGGTTAGGTTCACTAGAAACTATGAATGTAGTTATTCCTGCGGCTGTAACGGTAGTCGCAACTCCCTGTTCTACCATATTTGTTTGAAAGTTTTTATTTGCATCTCTTCTGGCGATTGCACTAGCGGTAGATAATGAAGTGGCTGCGTTTGCTAATAATTCTGCACTATTAATGTTAGCAGCACTTGAAGTTCCAACAGTTGCTACAGTAAAAGCACCGGTGTTAGCTAGAGTAACATCCCCAGAAGCGGCTACATCTACGGGAACGTTTGAAACATTTCCTACATATAAATGAGCACTAGTTAAATTAGCTTGAATTGTTAAATTAGAAGTACTAACAACACTTTTTGAAGCATTACTAATTGTAAGTATACTACTGCCAGTTTCAGTTACATCACTAAGAGCCAAATCACTTGGAACTGCGGAACCACCAGATTTATTAGCCTTGACTGTATTATCTGCCATATTTGCTAATTTAGCATTAGTTACACCTGCGTCTTTTAATCTTGTAGCATTAGACGAAATTTCAATAGTACTATTATCTACATTTACGCCAATACCACTAGCACCAGTAGTTATTGCTCTAGAACCATCTAGTTTTACACCTAATTGATTAGATCCATCAATTTGTAAAGTTGGATTAGAGGCTTCTAATTTATTTCTAAGCTGTCCAGCAGAATTTCCTGGATTTGAGGATTCTAAACCAGATACAGTAGCAAGATCAACCGATATAGTTGAACCAGTTACCGTTATCATGTCTCCACCAATTATACCAGCAACAGAATTAAAATATACAAATACTATAGGATCTGTTCCAATTATTGCAACAGTTCCTTGTTGAACCCAACCTTGTCCAGCCTGTGTCCCTTCTTGTATAAAAGTATATGCTCCATTAATTTCATCAATTGGAGAAAGAGAATCAAAATCTGTTGATCTACTAACTGCACCAGAAACTGGAACAATATAGATACCATTTTGAGAAGTAGTGCTTTGATTTTTAACTAAAACCCTATCACCAGTAACCAATGTGATTCCATCAATAACATCGCCATTTTCTAAATCAGTAGCTAAACTAACATTAACTGTAGTTCCAACTCTTACTGCTTGTTTTGGTTTCAAGCCTTGAGCCACAGCATCTACATATGCTTTAGTTGCTGCATGTTGAGCAGAAGTAGGATCTGCGACGTTCGTTAAATTATGAGAACCCATTGATTGATCAGCAGCCATTGACACAGTACCGTCAGCTAAAATTGCTTGATTAATTTTTATTTTATCAGCAGCAGACATTACGCCTGGAAATGAAGTTGATGCTGGTTGTAACGTTAAAGCTTGTCCTGATAAAGAAGCTCCATCGGCATTTGGAGAAGCTCCAACTGCGGTTAATGTAACATCACCAGTGTTTGTTCCTGATAAATTTGTAGCAACAATATTTCCAGAATCATCAATAGATGCTAAAGAATTTTGAACTAATTTTCCTGTGGTAGTGTCGAAACGAGTAATAGCATTATCTGTAGAAGAAGAAGGTCCTGTAACTTTTGTAGATTGAGTAAAATCAGCTTCAACTTTAACTTCTTGTAATGCATCTTCAACATTAGTTGTAGTATATATACTTCCAGAATCTGCTATACCAATAGTAGCAGCTCCCGTAGATGCGGAAAGAGATCCGGTATCAACGGGTGCGACCCATCCAGAAGCTCCGTATTGTTGGAACTGACCTAGGGTAGTGTCATAATATATGAATCCATTTTCTGGACTCCCGGGGGGAGAAGATAAACTTGGAACTTTTATTGGACCACCAAACCTACTTATTCCTGACATTTTTAATATCCTCTAATTAAAGCCATTTTCTTATACTATATTCAAAAGAACCACTAAAACCCGTTGAGGTTGATACATATTGTAACGATACGTTTCCACCGCTTATAATAGTACTAAAAACAACACCGCTTGCTCCGCCACATTCTGCAAATTGATCGTCATCTGCGACTGCAACTCCAGTATTAGCGATTTTAATCGTTCCCGTTCTTCTTGTTGTGTTTCTATCAATAGAGTATTCAATTATTAACGATTTAAAAGATGCGGCTGAATAGGTAAATAAAGTTGCCGCAACAGCTTGATTATCATTTAAAACTAATGGTCCAAGAAGTTTCCCAATATATAAATCATTTAGATTAATTGCTTGTTGACTTCCATCCCATTTAAAAGAAGTATCTGCGTCTAAAAAACCACTTACTCCATGGAATTGTACATCTTGAACTGCTCCTGCTGCGATAGTAGATCCACCTCCACCGCCTCCAGCATAGTTAGGTATCCCACTAGGTCCACCAGCAGAATTTGACCATCTTTGAACAAAATATTTCATCATTGCAGATGAGCCAGAATTATCAGTAGTAAAACGAAGTCTTATATTACCAGCAGAAATATCTGCAAAAATATCAACGCCAACAGAAGATATAAACGCACCATTGCTTCTAGATATCTCAGCACTCACTCCATCAGAGGTTACTGTTAAGATACCTGTTTCTTTAGTAGATCCTCTAAATATAGAGTAAGGAATTACAAAATTTTCACTTCCTGCTACAGTTACTGAGAATATGTTTCCAGTAGTGTTATTTGCTAATGTAGATGTTTTTATGGAACTCATTTCCCAAAAATCTGCACTCACTCCGTCAAACATTCTAATCGTATCGTTTACTTTCCAATTTGTTCCGTCAAATTCCGCTATCTGATTGGCAAAACCTATTCCCTTTCTAACTATTATTAAATCAGCAACAAAAGGAGTTTCAGATCCATTATCAAATATTTTTTGAGCAGTCCATGTAATAGCTACCCCAACTCCGCCTAATTTGTAAACCTTATTATTATTTAAAGTTAAATTAGTAAATAAAACTAAATCGCCGTCAACACCTGAAATCCCATCAATAGTAACTGTAGCACCAGTAGGAAGTGTTGTAGAAACAGGATCTAAAAAATCAACCTTAAAAATTCCCTTTCCGCTTCCTGCTTGACCGATCCTAAATGATTGCCCTTCAGTATATAATTGTTTATTAAAAGGACTATATAATTCTTTAAGAGCGGTTACGCCGTTATCTAATCTTCTAAACAAAACAAAAATATCTTTATCTGTTTGAGTTTGAGCTGGTATTGGGGTAGTATCGCTTAATACAGGAGTTACGTTTTCAGAAGCAACCGCCCTATCTATTTCTATGTACAGTGATTCTTGATCATTTATCGTAATAGGACTATTTGCCGCTAAAATTATATGTTCTGTAGATGTACCGCTTTTTGTATTTATTAATTCTAAAACTATATCAGAAGTGAATGTTAAGTCTGTTCCGTCCCACAAAACTTCTTCATCAGATCTTAAATAAGCAGAACGATCTTCTTGTTCGTCACCAACTGCATCTGTTAAAACACCAATTCTATCTGTTAAATCTTCGAGAGCAGTTCCTCTAATACTAGAAGAATATGCAGGTTGAGTAGCGACTTCAGAGGGAGAGCCTATATAGCTAAGTATATTTAAAGACTGACCGTCGTCTATTTGTCTATCTTCACCCTTTTCTAATTCACCTTCACCTCTTATGTAAACTCTAGCTGTAGATCCGCCGTTATCTTTTCTGAAAAATAGCCAAAAATGATCTTCATCAAAGGGAACATCTTCTCTTGCATCTATCTTTAAATGTCTATCTGTACTAGGAGCTGGATCTGTTTGATAAACACCATAAGCATATTGAGATTGCGCTCCACCAGATCCAGTAGAAGTATCTGCAAAATTTACAGTTAAAGTAACTTGAAATAAAGAATCAACGCTTAAAATTTTATAATATTTTGTATCTAGTTCTGAAGCAATTTTTACAAAATCACCAGCTACTAAACCCATTGTCCAACTTACAGAACCAACCGAAGTAACCGTGGGAGATCCATTTGTATAAATTAAATTAGGAGTTATTGTCTGTCCACGAACTATTTTTATGTAAGCTACTTCATCATCAGCTAATATAATGTCCGTAGTTGCTGCGTTAGATGCTATCTTATAAGAAAGTCTACTGCTTATAAGATCCATGAACATATCGCTAGACCAGTTTATTTTTCCTGAAGTAACCGCATCGTGACTTATTACACCTGTTCCGGTTATAACCGTATTAGCTATATCTTCTCTTATTTTAGCTAAACTTCCGCCTACGTTAATGGAATACCAATAAGGAGTTCCCTTAACTTCTTTGATCATGGACATTACTGCGTCCATCCATTCTTTAAGGTGTTTTATCTGTTTATCGCCGCCATGAAATGGAGAGGTTGAAGTTGTAGACTTATAAAAATTTTCTACTCTTCCTTCTGTATCATTAGTCCAAGGATATTCATGTATAGGATCTGGAGTTGTATCTCCGGCAGTACCCAATCTAAACAATAACGGTCTTCTATCTTCAACGCTTAAAACATTATTTGAAGTGTCTGTTTCAATTATAGCTACGGGTAATACGTTTGAAGGAAAAATAGACGAAGAGACTATAATATTATAGTCTAATAATTCTGCTAAAGGAACTACTTTAGTAAATTCAGCTTTAGTAGTAGGGTTCCAGAAATATCTCTGACCTGTAGTAGAATCATCCACCGCTCTTACAAATTCAAGACTGACATAATTTAAAGTACTAGGAACAAAAGAACCTTGTACTTTTGTATTAGTTATAGAGCTTAATGTTTCGTTTGGAGTACCAGAAGGAATAACAAAAAACGTACCAGAAACATCAGAGGTTCCGTGTAAAAAAGAAGCTTCAGAAACAAGCATCTGAAGAGAATTAGCAGAAGAACCTATAGCTCCGGTTGTATTTATATCAAAACCTCTTAAAACATAAGATTTTGACTCTCCAAGCACTAGGGATCTAAGAAGTTCATCGAAATCAGCACTAACCGCCGACTCTATAGATCTAAAATCGCTAGTATCTACTCTTTGCTGATTTAAAACCGAGTTCCTACGTCGTATGCTCATTCATTTCCTTAATACGCAACATATTGATTTTATTTGATTTTGTATTGGTAGGCAGATAGGTATCTGTTCTTTAAAGATTACTATTTTATAAGGTTTTGTGGTATAATTAGACAATGAAAGTAAAAGATCTAATTGAAATACTTGATAAGTACTCAGAAAATGCTATAATCATGGTAGAAGATCCTCTATCTGAAGATGGCAGGTGTTTTACTGTAGCTACAACATTTAAAGCTAGAATTAAAGATAATAAAATAGTCGATAGACCTTGCAAGGAAACTGCCGGAGCATTAGAAGCGGTAATTTTGATAGTAGAATGAAGAAGGACGGTATAGAAATAGACGAACAACTTTTAAAGGAATTTGAAGAAATGTTTGATAAATATCTATCAAATAAGGACTTGCCGGAAGAGGACGAAGAAGAACTATCCGAAGAAGACGAGGATTTCGGAACTTTCGATCCTTTTAAATTTCAATATCCAGATGAAATTGATCTAGATTACCCGTCTGAAAAAGAAATAGATTGTCAATCAGAAAATAAAAAAGAAAAATGTGAACATGAAGAAAAAAAGAAAATAATCATTAGCAATAATTTAAAATATTACATTTGTATTAAATGTAAAAAGGATTTAGGAGATGCGTAGTTTATTATTAGTTTTATTAATTGGATGTTCTTTGCCTACTAGAAGAGGCGAGGAAACTTACAAAGAAAAGTATTCTAAACTTATGAAAGATTGTATAGTGGAAATGGTTAGAGAAGGCATAGATCAAAGGCTGGTTTTCCCTATTTGTAACGGTATTTATAATATTCCTCAGCAAATAGAGACTATTCCTCAATCAGATCAAAAAACTGTATAAATATGATTAATCAGCATATATTCGTAAATATCATGATGATATTGCAAATCGGAGCTATATTTACATATAGTTTTAATAAAAATTGGCTTATGTCTTTATACTGGTTGTCTTGTTTAATTATTAACTTTGCAGTAACTTATATTATAGGGAAATGATTAACTCATATCTATTGGACTCAATGGAATTATTCCTTTAAAGTTAAAGCTTAATTTTACCGTTCCCTTCCCTTGAACTTGAAAGGTTTCCTGAACAATTTTTATATGAGGTATGAAGACTATTTTGCTATCGGTTAATCTATCTCTTAATTCAAAAGAAACATAAGGCGCAAATAGCTTTTCAATTATTCTGGTCGTAACGTCTTTGCCCTGTAATCCACCGGAAAGTTTTAACATAACGCCGCTAATAGATCCCTGGACTGATATTCTAGTAGTCTCTATCGCTTGTGGAAAAATTGAGTCAATTCCATATATAGCATCTTCACCATAGTCAATCGTATAAGATACAGATTGTACTTCTGGATATAGATTCCCAGCTAAATATAGTTTTATATCAGCACCTCTTAAAACTTTAGATTGACTCATTTTTTACCTCATTATAAGTAAAAAAATAAGGATGTTTATTATATTTACTATATTGATTTCTACCATTTAAATATCTACTTATAACACTTTGTTTTATAATAAGATCTTTAGAACATTTAGTCATATTTTCCCATTTTCCTATCAAATTTTTAGTTAATTTACAATAAACAAAAATAGTTCTACATCCATGTGCTTTTGATAGTTTTTCTCTGTGAGTATCTGACATTTTCATTCCAGAATTCCATACGGGGTGCCCCTTCATCTTATCTTTTATTTCTATAGATTTTTCCAAACCATATATTTCTTCAAAACTTTTATTTTTTCTTAAATCATAAACTTTGAATTTTAATTTATCTAATCCTTCTTTGGGCATTTTTTTATCTTTCATAGTTCCAATTTTTCCATATCTGTGATTTTTGAATCCTTTCATTCTTTCAGAAATAGCCTTTCTATCAGATTCGGATCTTTTATAACCAGAACATCCAATTCCGCCGCTAGTAAAATTCGCTCTAGGTTTAAATTCTTTAATACCTAATATTTCTTGTATTAAGGCGTCTGATTCTGATAAATTATCTATTAATATTTCAGCTCTAAAGCCATGTTTTTTAGTTATTTTAAACCAATATGCGCTTCTTTTTCCTTTTTGATTATGAATAAACCTATTGCCTCGACCCTTTCCTATGTAGAAAAGTTCATTAGTATCTAAAGTATAGTGTCCGTATACGTAAAAATCATTCATATAACATATGACCATAAATTAACTAGCATCAGGTCCCCACACGACGACCTTCTCATCGAATTCCGTTCCCCACTTACCTAATCCAATTGATCCCGGATACAATACATTTATAACCAATCTTATTCCGGTAGCCGCTACGAGTTTAATTAAATCTTCTGCGTATATCCTACCAGAAACAATATCTGTTAAATAAAACGGATAATCGCTTCCATCTACAGCTACGTCATATGTAAAATTTTTTGTTATCAATGATATATTAGTTCCTGTATCGTGTACATTTTTAAATCTATAAGATGGATTAATCATAAGTGTATTGTTTGATGGTCTAGAAATATATTCTACAGGACCTTCTTCCTTACTAGTACCGAAAGAAAAAACCAAATGACCCGTTTCGTCTGGAAAATTACTTGAATCATCAACTTGAATTATTAATCCTGTGTTTGAATCTACGACTTGATTAGTATTACATTCTTCTGATCCTATGGCATAAGGCTTACTAATATCCCAAACATATGTACCTAAATCATCAACGGTTGAAGCTACTCCAAAATCATGCAGATAGGCTCCTCCCTTTCTCTCCCTTCTAACAACCTTTGTTGTAGCCGGAATAAAAATTTCCAATAATCTAGATTCTGTTTGATAAGCGGCAGCATACATTAATTTACTAGTAAGTATTTTTCTTTCTGGAAAAAAAAACAATATAGCTTCATCCGTTCCTTGAACTACAGTTTCT
>Ga0315281_10000942_pt1 | contig 41971 bp, 41 predicted proteins | sample YL17G07_0_MG_FD_204540 | JGI IMG/M metagenome (GOLD analysis project Ga0315281, IMG submission 204540) | Sediment microbial communities from Yellowstone Lake, YNP, Wyoming, USA - YL17G07_0 | ecosystem: Environmental > Aquatic > Freshwater > Lake > Sediment | place: USA: Wyoming | collected...
TTTTTCTCTTGTACTATCAGTTGAGCCGTCATCAACAATTATAATTTCCCTATCAATTTTAGGAAACTTCGTGTTTAAAAGTCTTTTAATAACTTCTAAGATTGTATTCTCTTCATTAAAAACAGGAATAATAACAGATAACTTCATTCTAAATAATTTTTTATAATTTCCGAATCTTTTTTAATAAATGCTTTCTGATAGATTAAACTAGATTTTATAACTTTTGGCATTAAAACTAAAGCATTAAAATATCCGGTAAAAAAAGGCCAATCTCTTCTTAATAAGGCTTTTAAAAAATGGTAAGGAAGCCAGGTAAAGTATGTTAATTTTAAATTTATATCCGTTGCATTTTCCTTTACAAAGATAAATTGATTTCTGTAGGCAATTTTTTTTATCTGAGAAGCAGTATACTTTTCTTTTATTGATCCCTTTTCGTGCTCATGAAAGACAATACTTTTTGGCTCAAAGAAAATTTTATATCCTGATTTAAGAGCTCTATAGGATAAATCAATATCTTCCCAGTAGAAAGGATTATAAAGCTCATTTAAGCCTCCCAATTTATCCCAGATACTTTTTCTAAAAGCACCACTTCCACAACTAACCCAAAGAGTGTTTGTTTTATCAACCTCACCTCTTCTATGGATTAAAAAGCCCCTCCTCCATTCACCTAATCCTCTTCCTCTTTCAACAATTTTTTCACCCTCGATACTTTTATCTAAACATCCTACCGCAAAAACATTTTCATCTCCAAAGTGTTTAAGTAAAGGTTCAAGAAAATTTTCCTGCGGATATACATCTGTATTTAAGAGGATAACAACATCTCCCGTAGCTTTTCCAACACCCCTATTTACAGTTGAAGAAAAACCTAAATTCTTCTCATTTTTTAAAATAATTAAATTTTTATTTTTAAGTACATCTAGAGAATTATCTGTTGAACAGTCATCAACAATAATTATTTCCGCCTTGCCTCTCTTATAAAAATTCACTGCCTTTAAAACTTTTGGTAAGTTTTTTTCCAGTAATTTTGCTCCGTTATAATTAGGAATAACTATACTTATATTCATATTTAAAAAAGTTTATTATAAAATTCTATTACGTGATTTCCCTTTGGAACAATTATACCCCTAAAGTTAAAATCTGTTAGATATATTTTCGTTTCTTTTCCATCTATTGTTGCATGCCATGAAGGATAATAGCTATCTGTAAGAACTAAAAATCCTTCTCCGGGATTACTTGTTTTTAATATAACTTTTTCTGCGCCATAATCAACAAAATCAACCTGACCCATATCCCAATTAGTCTTAAACAAACTTTCATCGGAAACATTCTCAACAACAGCTCTTGAATTTAATTGATAATTAACCTCAAATAATGCATTTATTGCTTGCTGTTTAGATTTTGCTATTGTAGTATTTACTACAAAAAATGCTCTTGGCAATGCAGAATTGTTTTCATACACTTTAATAAAACCGTCTGTAAAAACAAGATTTAATTTTTTATTTGTTTGATCTTCTAAGCTTAGAACATATTTAATTCCTAATAAATTGCTTATTCTCGATAACGAATCTTGTGGTGTAATTATTCTGTTAAATCCAAAAGGTGGGCTTATATCAGGAATTCCTCTGCTTGATGCAGCCATAAGCTCTCCATATCTTTGCAGATATAGAGGATCATATCCGTCTAATGTTTGAAGTTTATACATAATAGAAAAATTGGGAGGAAGAATCTTTGAATCAGTTGATATAACTCGAAAGGGTTGCTTCTGATTTTGCAAAAAAGTCGTTATTTTTGTTTCCGGAAAAAGATATTCTTTTTTGGTAAAAGGTTCAAATTTCCAACCAAATCTAAAAAGATCAATAATTGTTATAAGAATAAATCCGTAAATTAAAAGAGGTATAATTTTTTGTTTATACTTATTCTTTTCCGGATAAAATATATAAATAAATATTAAAAAGGAGATAATTAAAAAAAGAATGGTTGGAAAAACAAGATTTTGTTTTGCAATTTTAAGATTTTCCAAAGAAATCAAACTACCATTATAAATTAATACAAATCCCCAAACCGAAGCAAAAAAAACTGAAAATAAGACCAAAATATGTAAGACCTGTTTTCTCTTCTTTAAAGAAAATAAATAATCTAAACCTAACGCCGCTAAAACACTTAAAGAAAAATCCGTAACAAACAATAACCTTGTTGGTTGCGCTGTGGAAATAAATGGCAAGTTAAATTTAAAGGGAATTTTTGCAAAAATTGTTGGAAAAGCAAAAAGCAAGGAAACAAAGAATGCAATTCCAAAAAAGAAAGTTTTTTTATCTTTTCTAAAAAATAGTGCAAGGAATGCAATAATAATAGGAAACAATCCGACATACCCGATAAACTCTCCATAATTCCATATTCCATAATAATTAAGCGTTGCAGGATTTCCAAAAAAATCCGGTACGATAAATTGAATTAAATTTTGCCATGGGATAAACCATCCCAATTCTTTCCACCCAACAATATCAAGATTCCGTGCGGAGATAAGTATAAACTTAATTGTGGGAAACAATTGGAAAGAAGTAAAAACAATAAACAATAAACAAAGAGTTGAAAATAAAGCCAGAGCTTTTATATTTCTCCCATACTGAACAAACCGGGCAAAAAAATATGCAACTGAAAAAAACGCAAGATAAGAAAAGGTTTGAAGGTGCCCTGCAAAAAATGAAAAAGATAAAGCGAACACCAAAATTATAAGCCAATTTAATAATTGTTTCGTTCTTGTTGCGGAAAATACCTTATCTATACTGAGAAGAACTAACGGAAGCCATAGAGCGGTATGAATAATTGTTCCCCATTCCATCCAAGCAATTGAGAAACCCGAAAAAGAAAAAACTATTGCCCCCAATAAACTTGCTTCTTTTCTTAGTTTTAAATTATTTAAATACAAATATAGAAATATTCCCACAAGCAAAGGTTGGAGTAAAATAAGCATGCTCCATGAGATTTCAAAAGGCAGTATAAAAAATAAAATATTAAAAGGGGAAAATGCGGCAGATTGGAAATTTGCGAGTAAAGGTGTTCCTGCGAAATTATAAGGGTTCCAGGTGGGTAAATTTCCTTTCTTCTCCGCTTCAATTACAATTTGTTTCCATGGATATAACTGTCTAACTGGATCTGTTATTAAAAAATTTTTATATGGAAGCCCATTGGGATTAGTTTTAAAATATGCATCTCTAAAAGGATAATATAAACCAACTATTGTGTCGGACGGAATTGGCAACAATCCCTTTAGCAAAAACTGCCAAAAGAAAACAAAAACAATCGCAAAAATAAATATAATTGGTAAAACTTTTCTCATTGCATTACTAAACTATTAATTTCTTCACAAAATCTTTCTTTGCTGAATTTATTAGCATCTTCCTTTGCTTGCTTGGAAAGATTATTTAATAATTCTTGATTATTTATCAGCTCCAATGTTTTATTTTGAAATTCTTCCAATGAATTCCAAAGAAAACCATTTATATTTTCCATTACTATCTCTTTTTGACCGCCGGCATTAATAACAACGGGTACTGCACCTGCTCCCATTGCCTCAACGGTAGAAATACCAAAATGCTCGGCAAACTCAGGATGCCTCACTAAATCTTCACCAAAACCGGATGCATGCCAGTAAATCTTAGCCTTAGAATAAATTTCTCCTAAATCTGAGTTCGACGTATTTACAATAAAATGTATTGGATATCCAACTCCTAATTTCTTCATCTGGTCAAACTGTTTCTCATCCTTTTCCTTTATACTTACAGCCAAAACAAATTCCCAATCCTTAAGCCCCTTATCAACCATATTTTTAAATGTATTAATCATGACATTTTGTTTTTTATAATCATCAATTCCTATTACATTCTTTACCCTAAATCTTCCAACATGCAAAATAATATTTTCTTTCTTGGTTTTATTTGAATATAAATTAACAGGCGGATATAAAACAGAAGTCAATTTTAAAAATTTATCCGTATTAAAAGATTTTGTATATTCCGAATTACAAAAAATTCCGGTAATCCTAAAAAGCTTTATTCCAGTTTTTAATTTTTTTTTCTCAATTGAATCTAACGGCTGTTGAACATGAAGAAAAGTTTTTTTAGATAAAAGGAAAGGAATACTTCCATCTGACAATACGATTATTACATCATATTTTTTGCTTTCTATAATTCTTTTAAAAAAACCGAAGTCCCGGGAAAAGATATTTTTTACAATAGAAACTTTTGAAAGATCAAGGGAAAAACGCTGCAGGAGGGAATCAATATCTTTGTTATTGTCCCAAAAGACACCTACCTCATGCTTTTTAGACAGGCACTCGGCAATGGTCATCATGTATTTTTCTCCGCCGCCTAGATCATCAAGGTAAGGATCAAATATTCCTATTCTCACAATCTTATTCTAGCAAGTTTTATTCTCCTTGCAAAGCTCAAGAATAATATTCTATAATCAACAATATGACTGGATTATACGGCTTAACGCAAATTCCACCTGTTATTCTATTCGTTTTATTTTTATGGTCCCTTCTCTGGAAAGGAATTGCACTATGGAAAGCATCAAGAAATGAACAAAGAAATTGGTTTATAGTTATGCTTGTTGTTAATACAATCGGGATACTGGAAATTACCTACTTGTTCTTTTTTGTAAAAAAGAAAATGAAGTTCTCCGAATTAAAATTCTGGGAATCAAAACAATAATTTTTTACGTTTCAATAAATATACAAAGAAAATTAAACCGGACAATACTCCAAAAAACGCAATTAAAACTCCAATTTTAAAACTTAAAGGATTATAGACAAAAGTAACCGTATGATTACCTACGGGCACAACCACAGCTCTAAAAGCATAATCTGCTAAATAAATTTCCGTTTCTTTGTTGTCTACATACGCTTTCCAACCCACATAATAACTATCCGATAAAAAAAGAATAGCTTTTGCGTTGGAAGAAGTTTTAACTTTAACCTGATTAGGAAGATATTTAGAAATTGAAGCATTTCCCTTAAAATCCGCTATTGAAGGCACCTGGGGATTCTTAGCTAAAACGACTGAATCTCTTAGGTTAAAATTGTTGTTAAACATTGTCTCCAATGTTTCTTGAGAAGAGTCTATAACTTTATATTTATCAACTAAAAATGCCCTGGGATAAGCGTTATTATTTCTATATATTTGATATTTATCGTCCCCATAGATAAGTGTAAATGCGTCTTTTGGGTAATCCCAATATGGAAATGCCCAGACGTTTCTACCGTCGGAAACTTTATGAACAATGTATTTTGCACCTAAAAGGTTAACTGCTTTAGGAGTGTTAATACCGTTTCTGGAAAAAGAGACAATTGAACGTTTAAAATCTTCAACCTTACTGTTATCAAAGCTTGCAATTAATTCTCCGTATCTTTTTATATATGTTGCATCATATCCTTCAATCGAAGGCAAACCATAATAAACCGCTACTTCTGCTCCGTAATTTCCAAGAACTCTTTCGTAGCCAGAAATTTTTCCGAATTGCCCTGTTATAGGAAGATTAATAAACGCTAGGCTCTTAGAATCAAATGCTTGCCATTTTGATGCAAAGCGCAATAAATCAAAAGCGACTAGGATAATTATTAAAAAATAAATTGCATGCTTTATGTTTTTATTAATTTTAAGTTTTTTTTCAATAAGCAAAAATAATACTAAAGAGGTAAAAAATAAAAAGATTACAGTTGGCAAAATAATATTTTGCTTTGCAATAATAATTTTATCTATTGGTAATATTAATTTAAATATAACAACAATCCATAAAACAGCGAACATAACAATAAATCCGCCAAGCCATAAGAAGATTTTTTTAAATTTTTTCTTTTCCGCATCTTCCAATAAAAATTGGAAGCCAAAACCGGACAAAACCGCAAAAGAAAAACTAAACAATACTATTATCCTACTGGCAGCGCTGGTTGATAAAACGGGAACCTGTGATGCTATTAATAAATCTAAAATTGGAGTTTGAAATGCCAAAAAAATAGCTAAAATAGAAGATAAAATGAAAAAAATTACTCGAGTAATTTTTCTACTCGTAAATACATAAAAAGCTAACATTAACGGTATTAATCCTATATATGCATTCCACTCTGCATAGTGGCCAAACCAATCGTTTCTTGTTACGGGGTTTCCTAGAAAATCAGGAGCTATAAATGTAGATAAATACCCCCAGGGAATAATCTCTCCTTTCTGAAAAAGAGTACTTCTAAGAGTTTGTGTATAAAGCTCAATCGATGGAAGAAGCTGCGGTAAAGAAGAAAGAAACCCTAAAAAAGTAAAAAGTATTAAGTAGAAAGTATTAGGTATATTTTTTGTTTGAAAAAATTTAAATATTACATAAAACACTACAAAAACAAAAAAATACAGACTAATTTGGAAATGTCCGCTAAAAAATGATAGCGGAATTGTTGTTGACAATAAAACTAAGTACCTGATTTTATTAGAAGAATAAAATTTTTCTATACTAAAAATTGCTAAAGGTAAAAATAAAATTGAATATCCTAAAGTTGCATATCCCATCCAAGTAGTCATAAAACCACAAAACATAAAAGCAATTGAAGAAATTAAACTCCCCTCATTTTTTATTTTTAATTCTGTCATAAATAAATACATAAAAAATCCTGCGAGCAGGGGCTGGAGTAAAACTAAAACACTCCAAGCATCTATAAAAGGGAGAATAAAGAACAACAAATTAAATGGGGACAAAACTGCAGATTGATAATTGGCAAGATGAGGAGTTCCTGAAAAACTATATGGATTCCAAAGAGGAATTATTCCTTTCTTAAGAGATTGAATAGTAAAATGTTTCCAAGGATAAATTTGCCCTATAACATCAGGCATTGCATTATTTTTTACAGGACCTGCGAATTGAGGATATGTGCTCCATGGTGAAAAAAAATTTACCTGATAACTCGACGCAAATGGCGCTTTTTGCTGAAGAAAATATGGGCTTGAAAAAATAAACCAAATGAAAAAAATAAAAATAATTGGCCAAAATCTAAATAGGAATTTTTTCATTTTTTCAAATCTCTCTTTTTTTGCATTTCCCAAAGTCTGGCATAAGTAATAAACATGCTGAATGCCTGATAGAAGCTTTCTATCAACCCCACAGTACCTACTTTATACCCGCCTTGCTTGATATAAGAATTTAAAAATGCCGTAATCATTACTCTTGGAAACCTCCACCAAGTCATTTTCGGATGATTTGATTCGAAACGCAACTCTGCTTCTGTCTTTGACCACTCCATTGTCTTATTAACCATTGATGTTAAATCACGATGTGTATAATGAAGTAAAAATCCTTCCAATTCGCCAATTTTTCCCTCTACGATAGGACTCTCATGAAGCTTTCCCTGCCAACCTTTTAATTTATCTTTTTTAAAAAGTCTTTCCATTTTTTCGATATATGGCCATGGATTATTACCCAAATAATAGTTTTGTCTTAAAACCTTATAAGCGGAGATTCCGGAATTCATATCTGTTACAATTTTTCTTTTTATACTTACTGCAAGCTCGGGGGTTACTCTTTCATCAACATCAACATACAAAACCCAATTACCCTCTGCTTTTTCTAAGCCAAAATTTCTGCTTTCGGAAAAATTCTGCATTTCGTGTACAAAAATTTTTGCCTTTTTCTTTTCTGCAATTTCTATTGTCTTGTCATTTGAACCGCCATCCACAACTATAACTTCGTCACAAAAAGATAAACTGTCCAAGCAATCTGCTATTAAATCTTGTCCGTTTTTAACAATTACGATTGCAGAAATATCTTTCATATTATTTATAACTTCCTTTGTCAAATTTTCTTAAATAAAAATCTAAAATTCCTTTTTTTTGCCATTTTCTACCAATCAGTAAAAATTTTATGCTTTCCCGAAACAGTGCTATTTTTGTCTTAAACGATGCATAATTCATTCCAAACAGGATTCTATTTCTTGTTATATAATAATCTTGAAGATCGGAACCAGAACCCCCAACAGAACCTGCATTTTTATGCCAAAGAACTGCTTTAGGTTCATAGATTATTCTATATCCTAATTTTTTTACTCTTTGACTGTAATCATTATCCTCATAATATAAAAAATATTTCTCATTAAGGAAACCTACTTTTTCAAAAATCTCTTTTTTAATCCCCATGCAGCAACCGCTAGAAAAATCAATCTCCTTTTTTTCATCATACTGTCCTTTGTCTACTTGATCTACCCCTATATGCTTCCCCAAAACGTTATCCCAATCCATATCTCCACCCGCATACCATAAGACACGACCAAGCTCATCTTCTTTGTATCTATCCTTATGAAATTCAGAACCTTTTGCAAAATAAATTTTTGGCGAAACTATTCCTATTTTTGAATCTGTGTCAAAAGCATTAAGTAACTCATAAATCAAATTTTTATCTAGAATGGTATCGTTATTTAAAATAACAACATAATCCGCCATTTTTGAAAGAGCGTATTTAATTCCTAAATTATGACCTCCTGAAAAACCAAGATTTTTTTCATTTAAAATTATTTTTAAAGATGCATTTTTGAGAAAATTTTCTTCAATATCTAATTTTTCTTTTGACGCATTATCAATTAATACAACATTTAACTCTATACCTGTCGTGTTTAGATTATCTATAGATTTTAAACACTCAAAAGTATTTTTTTTACCGTTAAAGTTTATTACCGAAATAAAAACCTTTTTCATAATAAATTAGTTAAGGCGGATTTTTCTTGATATTTTATAGAGGTTTTTCTTAACTGGATTTTTTATTTGTTTTTGTTTTTCCTCTTTGGTCCAAAACATAACTTCCTTATTTACTCTTTTTAATTCTTTTGTTGTATTTTCTAGAAAATTATCGTCTTCTACCTCTTTAAATCCTTGTTTTTCCCAAATAAGTGCAAAAACGATAAAACGGTAAAAAGCCATAAGAAGAGAGAGCATCAAGCCATGAAATCCGTCTTTATAGCCTTCTCGTGTAAAAAATCTGCTTAAAAACTCATCCAAAGGAAAACGTATCGCATCAAAGGGTGAAAAAATATATCCTTTTTCAATTATATATTCTGCCTCGCTAGGACAATATAGGTCGATTGCTCTATGAACAAACTGCGGAATTGTCTGGTAATTTTGATGTAAAATATGATTTTTAAGATACCCGACTTCACCTTCTATCTTTATTTTTTCATGAACATGTTTATCTAAAAATTTCCCCTTACCTTTTTTAAATAATCGTAGCTGATGGTCCGGATACCAACCGGTGTGCTCTATCCATTTTCCGAATGAAAAATTTTTCCTCGGAATCCAAAAACCATTCATTTCGGATTTATGATTAACGATTAATGATTTATGACTTTTTTCATTTAATAACTCTCGGATTTCGTCTTTGAGTTCGGGTGAAACTTCTTCGTCGGCATCCAGACTTAATATCCAATCACCCGTTACTTTTGAAAATCCAAAGTTTTTCTGCAAATCTATTGCTAAAGGATTATTTTCTTGCTTATAGATATTTTTTGTATATTTTTTTGCTATTTCTTCTGTATTATCTGTTGAAGAATTATTAACAACGATTATTTCGTCGGCAAAACTTGCGGACTTAAGACATTTTTCAATTTTATTTTCTTCGTTAAAGGCTGAAATTACAATAGAAAGTTTATTCATATTATTTTTTAAGATTTTCTCTTACAAATCTTACATCTGACAATATCTGATTTTTAGCCAAAACAAACATCGTAGAAAAGTATATCACAGCCCCTAAAACAATCATAAAAATTAACATGGGAATATTTGTCAAAACCCGCGGACTTATAAAGTAAATTACGCTCCCCATAAAAACTGCTGCGATAAAGGGATTAATTAAAATTTTTCCAATGCTAAATTTTATATATCTTTTAGAAATAATTACAACAAAAACAACAGATAGTGCGATAAATGCGGAGGCGTAGGATACGCCGTTAAAACCAAACTTCATAATAGCTAAAGGGGTAATTATCCAGGTTGTTACTGTCCAGAAAACCATAAGATAAAGAGTAATTTTAATTTTTCCGATTGCATTTAATGCATTTGTTAAAGGTGTTGAAACCGAAGATAAAGCTGCGTTAATTGCAAAAAAGGAAAGAGAAAAAATTGCCGGCTCCCATTTAATGTATCTTGGAATAAGATGAATAAAATACGGAGCAAGAACAACAAGTCCAATAAGTCCGGGAAAAATTAAGAAACACGCAGCAAATATTGATTTTTCTATTGCCTTTGTCAAAACCTCTTTATCATTTTGTAATCTTGAAAAAGAAGGAAAAGTAACCCTGATAACATTATCCATGATAAGCCTTAAGGGGGTAAACGCCCATTTCTGCGCAAAACCTATATAGCCAACTTGAGCAAGCGGTAAAACCCTGCCCAGATATACGATTAATAAATCGTCTTTGATTAAAGCCAAAACACTATTTGTTTGAAAAGGCAATCCAAAAGACAAAAGTTTTTTAGCAGCAGCCTTTTGAAAACCAAATCTCATTTTCCAAGGGTTAATAATATAAATAGCTATAACTCCCGATATTCCTCTTGCTAAAACTGCAAAAGTAAAACTGGCTACTCCAAAACCCTTGGCTGCCAGTACAACCGCAATAATGTAAAAGAAAAGATTTTCGACAATCTGGGGAATGACTAATTTTTCAAAACGCAAATTTCTTTCCAAAATTATTGAAGGAATTGTCTTAAGGGAAGAAAGAAAAAATGACACTACGAGTACTTGAAAAAGTAGAATACCTTGATCATCCAAATGATAGAAGCTCTTTACAAAGCCTGATAGTCCAAGCGCTAATAAAACTGCGCTTACCACAAGAATCTGTTGAATTGTAAAAGTTGTACGCAATTCTTCTTCGGTAATAGGATCTTTTTTTTGAATTAAAGCCGCTGCAAGACCAATATCTGAAAAATAAGAAAGGAATGCAATGGCAGCAGAAACTACAAAAAATATTCCAAAAATCGATGGCGAAAGAAAAACAGTTAAGAGAAAATTAGCTACTAGCCCTATAATCTGTATCGTAAAGGTTCTATAGACAAGAGCTACTACTCCCCGTATTGATTTTTTTGCAACATTTTCAATTTCAATTTCTGCCATAATGCAAGCTCAACCATAGAGCAAAGCTTTCCCTTACTGCACGTACTATTACTCTTATGTTTCCCCCACTCTGATCTCCATATAACCTTGGGAAATGTGAAACTTCAACCTGAGCAATCTTAAGTTTTTTTCTTTTTGCTCTGGCTAAAATTTCTGTAGTTATCATTGCTCCTTCGGATTTAAAAGGCATAATTTTTTCCAAAGCTTCTTTTTTAAATAGCTTAAAACCGCAATCTATGTCTTTAAAATTAAAGCCAAAAAATATCAAATCCCAAACTTTTAGAAGATTCATTAATATATGACGAAAAGGATTATCCAGACGTTTCTTTCTAAAACCGATTACAACATCTGCGTTATCTATTTTTTCTATAAATCCGCTAATTTGAGAAAAATCAAATTGCCCGTCACCGTCATTAAAAACGACATATTTATATTTTGCCTTTTCAAATCCCGACTTAAGCGCTGCACCATAACCTCTATTTTTATGATGGCTTACTACGAGTAAATTTGGATTTTCGCTTGCCAATTTTTTTGCAATAGGAAGGGTATTATCAGACGAACCATCATCAACCATGATAATTTCCCAATTATCAGCAATTTTTTGAGCAATCGGTATAGCTTTTTTTACAACTTGCTCAATGTTTTTTTCTTCATTCCAAAATGGAAAAAAAATCGATAATTCAGAAAGTTTATTTGCCATAATGTTTTTTACCTGAAAGAATTATACCAATAAAGAGTATTCCTATGCCAGAAATAGAGATTAAATTTGCAGCTTGCTCTATAGGAGTTTCTTTAAATATAAATATTTGTTTATTTAATATGGCCTCATTTGCATTTTTAGGCTTTTTAGTATCTTTTGGAAGATATTCATCGGAAATTTTCGATGTTGTCCATTTTAAGTTATATTCGTTCGTATAATAATTTGAACTAATATACAGAAATTTTTGAGGAATAAAAAACTTAATGTTTAAAAAAAGCAGAGCAAGAATTAACAACGCGCTCAATTCAAAAACAAAATGCGGAAAATGCTTTTTTATAGGAAGAAAAGTAGCCAACCAAACAAATGCTCCTGCAAGAAAAGATGAAAAAAACGAAACCATTATAAGAAATCTCCAGGGAAATTGAAAAAATGGCATTAAAGGAACTGTCTGCCAGATAGATTTTGATATCTCAAGTGTTAAAAATATCGATAAAATAAAACCTAAAAAACAAATAACCGTAATTAACAATTTTTCAGCCTCTTGCTTATGTTTGTTTAGTACAATTAGTAAACTTACACCGGCAATAGAAGCAAGGGATATTAAAATATGCAGTTTTCCGACCATAAAAGAAAAACCGTCAGTGCAACCAGGAGCCGAACCTCCATAGGCCCATTGACTTGACCAAAGCTGATTAAAACAGACAAAATGATCAAGAAAATTTGCCCCCCCGCCAATCTGAGACAACACGTTTGTATTTTTCATTTCCATTAACGCAGGCAACCAATAGAAACAAGAAATCACAACTCCCAAGCTCAAACCGGAAAGCAGATAGATAATCGCTTTTTTTTGTTTTTTTCTGTATGAGGCTATTGTCAAAAATAAAATATATAGAAGTAAAAATGGAGTTACCATCATTGCAGTTAAATTATGGGAAAGAATTACTCCGGCATATCCGATAGAAGAAATAATCACGAAAATCCAACTCTGATTTTTATAAACTTTCCAAAGTCCATAAAAAACAAGCGGAATAAATGCATACGCCCAAAATTCCGCTACATCTCCCCTAACATAGATATCAAGCGCATGATAAGGCGCATACACATAAAAAAGTGCCGCTACAACTGCACCAATTTTGCCAAAGAGCTCTTTGGCAAAAAGATACATAAAAATTCCGGATAAAATAATTCCAAAACCCATCATTATTTTTGTTGCTATTAAAGCATCAAAGCCAATTAAATTAAATATTGAACCCGCATAGTAGCTTAATGGAGCATAGAAGTTAAAAATTGGGTAACCCAACCCATAGCCTAAGTCCGGCACCCACCTTACAGGAAATATTCCCATTTTTAATGATTTTGCCATCTCAAAAACCCTCGCTACCTGAGTATCGTCATGAATTGGAAAAAATCCCGAATAAAGCAGAGGTTTTATTGCCCAAGATGATAGAAAAATTACAACAAACGAAGGCAATAATTTTTTAAGTAATTTCATTTAAATAATTTCCTCCTATCTTTTATAACGAAAATAAAAAATGCAATCAAGCTGATTAAAGATATTAAATCCGCGACCATCCTTAACGGTGTTTCCGTAAAAGATATTTTAACATTGTGATTTCCCGGAATAATCAGAAATCTAATTAATCCATTATCATTAATGTACGATATTGGAATTTCTTTTCCATCTACTTTAACAATCCAGCCCGGAAAATAAACTGAGTTAAATTGAATTTGTGCTTCGCTTAAAACATTTATAGAAAATGTTGCTTTATTGCCGTTTGTAATCAAATCTTGCACTTTTGCCTGTCCTTTTATTACTGTAATTTTTTCGCTTGGCATTGTAACGGGAATAACCTTAACCCATTTTGGCATATACTCGTTTTTAACAGTTGTCGAATCCTGATTTGTAGAATAAAAAGAATCGGGATAATTTTGATAATCCTTAGGAAGGATAAAGCTTTTGGCAGAAATTATTATCAAAATAAAATAGAAAACAATAAGTATAATTTTTAACTTACCTTTAAATAAATTAAGCTGATATGACAAAAGAAAAGATAGTCCTAAAATTATAAAAGAGATAAGCCTGAAGGGAAATTGTATAAAGCCAACAAACGGTAAGTATTTCCAAATAGAAGAAGATAAAGGAAATACTAAAACCGTTAGAAGTAATGTTGAAATAAGAAAGAAACCTAATAACTTATCTTTATTTCTTGTAAATAAAACAACGCTAAACGCTAAAACGGCAAAAAAGATTAATCCTAAAATATCTAAATTATTTATGGAAATAAAATAATTTGAAAAATCAGAAACTCCGGTTTTATCAAATACAGTAAACTGTTTATCATACAAAGCAGGTATCCAGAAAAAAGCAGATAATCCAAATCCTAAAATAAATGTTTTTAAAAGATTTTTAACATTTTTATTAATAATTAATAAATATAAAAAAATAAACGGCAGGAAAATAAATGCCAGACTATTATGTGCCGTGATTAACAATGCAATTCCTAAACCTGTAAAAAGAAAATTTTTTTTCTCCGCCTGCCAAAATATAAAAGGTAAAACTGAAAGCGCTAATACTTCTCCTACCGACCCTCTTTTATATACATCCCATAGATGATACGGAAAATAAGTATATAAAAAAGCGCCCGTTAAAGAAGAAATATTATCAAATAATTTTCTAAGCCATAAAAAAGTGAAAATTGATGAAAATATCAAACTTAATCCCAAAATAATTTTTATTGTGTTAACAAAATTAAAACCTAAAATATGTATCGGGACACCAATATACATAAAAAGAGGATATAAAAAATCAGCAACAGGATATCCAAATCCGTTATTTAATCTAAAAAGAAATCTAACCGGAAACTGACCATTTCTTAATGCTTCGTAAAAAGCAGAGAATCTTATTACCATCCAATTACCATCATCTGTAGCAAAAAATCCCTGATGAAATAAACCAATTAAAGACGGAGCCGTTAAACCAATACATAATAGTAAAAAAAATAAATTATTTCTTTTTTTCATATTTTTTTATCCAAAAAAGGCTAATAAATAACAACAAAAATCCGGCAGCTGAAACTTTTAATCCTAATATAAAATTATCAGGATAATAAGAAAAGGTTATTTCATGTTTTCCGGTTGGAACGGAAATTGCCCTAAAAGAATAATCTGCTCTATAAATTTTTGTGCTAATTCCGTCTACATAAGCTTGCCAGCCCGGATAATAATTATCAGAAAGAAAAAGAATACTGTTTCCTTCATTATTTGCTAAAAATTTAATTTCATTTGATTTATACAACAAAAGTTTTACTTCTCCGGTAGGATTTTTATCAATCTTAATATCGGGGGCTTCTTCCAAGAATATCGTTTTTCTTAAATCCGCATTTGTATTATAAATTACATTTAAAATTGTTTTTCTGTTTTCCACTTTAAAATCTCCGGATAAAAAGAATCTCGGCAGAACTTGTTGATTTTCATAAACCTGCCAAGGAGTTTTTTGCCAAATTAGCTTATATACTTTTTCCGAAAAAGTAGATTTATCAGGCCGATAATCACTTACCAAAGAATTATCTTGATTTAAAACATACTTAACTCCCAAAAGATTAAGCAGTCTTTGTCTATATGTATTATTTTTTAAATCGGAAGCGCCATATCCGGGAGAAATTTTTGCATCCGGCCTTGGTAAGACTAAGGGCAGTTTTCCATTACCTGAAGCAGCAAGCAATTCCCCGTACGACCCAATATGCAACGGATCATTTCCTTCGGGGGAATATGTTTTATCAACACTTTGAAAATTAGGAAGTATATAAGCAGAACCATACCCCCAAAATCTATCTATACCTGTATTATTTTGCATGAATGACATTACGGGAGTTTGAGGGTAAATTAATTCTTTTGGAGAAAAAGGTGTTATTTTATTAAAGAAAAATAACAAATCAAAACACAGTATTCCTAATATTAAAATTAGCGCTAAATTTTTATTTATTTTTTTTATAAAAATTGAAATAATAATTGCTATTAAAAGAAGTGTTGGAATAATTAAATTATGCTGAGAAATTTTCAAATTTATTAATAAATCTTGGTTAACTTTAGGAAGTAAAAAAGCAACAGCCCAAACTAAAACAAATCCCAAAAGATAAATAACAGGAAATGTTTTTTTAAATTCTTTTTCATTTATAAAATGATTTAGACCCATTGCCCCAAGAATAATTAGTCCAAAAATTAAAATGCTAAATTCCCGTGTGGCAACCGTGGTTGAAATAACCGGAATTGGAATTAAATAAAAATATTTAACAAACGGAAGATTTGTTGCAATTATTAAAGATACTAACGAAACAGCAATAAAAAAACTTTTTTCTTGAATTATAACTTTATTAACTAACGCGTAAAAAGCAAAAAACAAAATTACAGCTCCCGGATACATCACTCTTTCAATATAAGTTCCGTCTACCCAATAATTACGGGTTGCGGGATTACCAAAAAAATCAGGGAAAAAAGCAGTAACCCAATAATAAATAGGTGCTAAGTTTTTTTCTATCTGAATAAGAGTATAAGCCCCTCTTGTTGATTGAGCAAAAAGCTGAAGGGTTGGTAAAATCTGAAATGCCGTAATTAAAAATGGTAACAAAAGGGAGACTAAAAATATTAAGTTTTTTTTATGGTTTTTAAATTCCTTTGCCGTAAAAACTAAAAAACAGTAGTAAAGAAAACTTAAGATATAAATATAAAAAACTCCTTGAATATACCCGGCAAGTATTGAAAAAGAAAAACCGGTTACAATTATTAAAAAATTGAAAACGTTACTTTTTTTAAAAAAATATTTTACAAATAAAAGAATTAGAGGAAGCCAAATTAAGGTACTCCCGATATTTCCGTACTCTATCCATACAGTCATATAAGAAGAAAACGAAAAAGATATGCCTCCGACAACAGCCGGAAAATCTTTTAGCCCTATTCCCTTTTTAAGGAATAGGTACATAAAAATTCCGGCCAAAAAGGGTTGGAGCATAATGATAATTGTCCAAGAGATATTAAACGGAAGAACTAAGTATAAAAGATTAAACGGATAAAAAAATCCTGTTTGAAAATTGGCTAATTGCGGATTTCCGGAAAAATTATGCGGATTCCAAAAAGGCAAAACGCCTTTCTTTATTTCATCAATTGAAAAATGCCGCCATGGGTATATTTCTCTTATAACATCCGGACCTTGTGCCTTATTGGGATATCCTGAAGGAGCATATCCTAAGTATGACTCCGTTACATAAGGATTTTCACTTATTAATAAATCTCCGGGAAATGGAATTTTACCTTTAACTACAGGGAAGAAAAAAATAAAAACGATAAATAGTATTAGAAAATAAGGCCAAAGATTTTTAAGCTTATTCATTACTTTTGCGGCAAAATTTGATAAACCCTATAAAAATAATTGCTATTTCCTTCTCTAATTTGAAAAAGAAGTTTAAGGGGAAAATCTGGAGGTATAACTATATGTTGCGGTTGATAAAAAATAAAATATGAAGGCATTTTTTTTGCATAATCCAAAGCCTCTTTAGGTAGCATATTATCTATCGGCCAGTATCCTTTGATTTTTACATTTGGATTTCTAACCAAATACATCTCCATTGTTTCGGGCATTAAACCAAAAGTTCCCTCTGTTGCGATAAATATTTTTCCCTTTTGAGCTTCTTGTTTGAAAAAAACTACGCTTTCTTTAACTCCCCAACCCGCAGCCCAGCTATTTGCATATTGATCGCTGTCGCTATTTGCTATCCGAGCGTTTACGGGGTCAAAAGCAAATTGAAGAGAAACAAATCCCGGATAGGCTGCGAAAACTACGACTATTATAAATACCGTCAGATATCTTAAATACAAAGACTTGTTCAATTTTAATTTATACCGGAAAAAATCAATGATAAAATTTAAAGACCAACTTGCAAGAGGGAGCAAAAACAATGTCATAAAAAATATGTGTCTTGGATAAATCAACTTGCCAAAAAGTGCAAGTGCTATAAGCGGTAAAAGAAAATACATAAATAATAAGGCTTTTTCTTTAAAGTATTTATTAATCAAAACTAGGGATAATAAAATTAAAATTATGTAAGGAATTGTAAGATATTGAATTAACCAGCTGAAAAGACCACTAAGATTACCTGCGAGAAAAGTAAAAGGATGCAAAATCCATTCAGAAAAAGGAAAAACGAAAGTAGCATTTTTTATGCTAATCATCTGAAAAAGCGGAGAAAGTCTTAGTACTGAATAAAAAATTTGCGAAATACCAACAGCAAACAAAGCAAAAAGCGCCCATCTAATTAATCTTTGCCGCAGTAACATAGATTTAAAATCAAAAAGGACTAGGGTAATGGGCAAAAGATAAATGCTGAAAAAATCCGATGTTTTAGTAAGAATACCCGCTCCAATAACAAATCCCAAAGAATAAGCAATTTCCGGCTTAATTTTTCTAACTAACAGGATTGACAGGTATAAGCTCCAAACTGCAAAAGTCCCAACCATTCCATCCATTAAGGCCATTCTGTCGTAAACTTGAGCAAAAGGATAAAATATATAAAGAATTGAGGTTAAAAAAGCTGTTTTCTTGTTTCTGAAAAGCTCATATGTCAGAAACCATACGCCTATCATGGTAAAAAACCCCGAAAAAACCGACACCAAACGACCCGCTAAAAGCGGATCGTTTATAAATTTCATGAATACCATTGCAAACCAAACATACATCGGCTGTTTACCGTCTGTTAAGGAAATAAATCGCCATGCCGAATCATTAAGAGCAATCTGTGCCCAACGAAGATATATAGCCTCATCGGTAAAAATTGGAAGTCTTGTAAGATAAACTAAACGGAAGAAAAAATACAAAAGAGTAATTATTAATGAGGCTAAAATTTCCAAACGGTATTTTTTAATAAAACCCATACAATAAGCCTAATTATACATAAAAAACAATAAAACAAGCAAATGTAACTAGGCTCGTATTTTTCTTAAAACGCCCCACATAAGACCCATCATTAGAAATATAGCAGGGGTGATGATGGAAACATAAAGCTTTATTGGAATTGCAGCTCCGTTCCAATCTCCTTGATATAAAAATGGCGTATATCGTAAAAGAAGTCCTAATGAAACTCCGCTTGTTAATAAAAATATATATCTATTTGGTTTTAAAAGAGAGATAAAAGGAAAAATCCATAAGAAATACCATGGCTGAACTTCGAGCTTTGTTAAAGCATAGACAAACCCTGCGATCATAGTTAAAACACAAATTCTAAAAAAATTTTCCAAAGATAAAGATATTTTTTTAATAGGGTTTTGAAAAATTAAAATCGGGAATAATAAAAGTATTGTTACTTCTTTTATAAAATAGGAAAAAATAATAGCAATAATAGAAAAAATAAGTTTTTTATTTAAAACAAAGTATAATCCCAAAACTGCAAAAAACATCATGACGATGTCGTTATGGACTGACACCACCGATTCTATAAGTACTAATGGGCTTAGACCAAAAAAAACAAGTGCGTAAATTTCGTTTTCCGGAGATACTTTTTTAACAATTTTTTCGATCAGATACACTGTTCCCAGAAAAAATCCGGAAATAAAAATTTTAAAAAGAAAAAAAGTTAAAGAAAAAATATTAAGCCCTATAAAAGAAATTGGTGTTGTAAGAAAAAGCCAAGCAGGACCATAAGGATAATATCTGTGCGTCCAGCGCATAAATGAAAGCATCGGGTCATTAGGAAAATCCAAAGCCTTGAAAAGATATGGGTTTAAGTGATAGTAAGTTATAATTTTTGCATCAAAAATATAGTTGAATAAATCATAAGAGAAAGCATTATAAGAAAAAACCAAAGCAACAAAACCTGCTAAAATTAAAAACCACGCCTGTCTTCTTGAAATTCTCTTCTTGATTGCTAAATAAATAAAAACAAAATAATGAATGAATAATGAGGCTAAAATTATCAGAAAGATCTCTGTTGACAATGGCCTATTATAATAACCTATATACTGAAAGCTTTTTTCGATTGTTTGCCAAATAGAAAGTTTGGAGAAAGTTAAACTTAAATCTATTTGCGTAAGAGAGTAAAGAAAAAGAGCTGCTAGTGTTAATATATAAGAGGAAAAAAGAAGCCTAAGTTTTGTCATAATGTTTTATATTTTCCGGAAAGGTCATTTAACCTTATTCTTATTAAATCACTCACTGCGTTAATCGAATCCATAATTGGACTTACTCTTCTTGATTCAACATAAAGCCAAGTTACGGGCACTTCTTTAATCTTATATTTTAATTTTTCCGCCAAGAAAAGTAACTCAACGTCAAACCCTGCTTTTACTGCTGAACCTGAAATTTTCTTAAAACCGTGATGAAACTTTTGAAGTTTAGAAAAAAGTTCTTCTGCAGATTTTTCATTAAATATTTTAAATCCACACTGCGTATCTTTTAAATCTTTAACCCCAACAATTAAAGTTCTTAACACAATCATTCCCTTTGCCATTACAGCCCTTGTAAAAGGCGCCCCTTTTCTATGTGAATTACGGCTTCCGATTACAATATCGTATTCTTTATTAAGAAAAGGTAAAAGTTTATCCAGTTCTTCGATTGGAGTTGCCTGATCCATGTCTGTAAATAATCTGTATTTTCCTGTTGCATTAAGCATTCCCGTTGTAACTGCTCCTGCTTTTCCAAGATGAGGATTTTTTATCAACTTAAACTTATTATTTTCTTTTACAAAGCTCTGAACAAACTCTATACTTCCATCTGTTGAGCCATCATCTACAATCAATACTTCGTAAGTATATTTTTGTTTTCCCAAAAAATGCTCTACTTTGTCCAAAACCCCCTTTTGTAAATTTGCCATTTCATTGTATGAAGGAATTATGATGGAGATAAATATTTTATCCATAAAAAGATTATACAAGAAAAAAAAGGAGGCAACAACTTATAAAGCAGTCCCCCAAATGTTTCAGAATTGGAATCAGATTCGTGCCTCATTAGAGAAATGGAAGGATATTTTAAATCCGGCAGTAAATATTCCTTTGAGCATTACTACCATTGGTTATTAGAATTATTTGACTTTATATAATTTTGGCGTATAATTTGCCCATGAGTTTTGTTGAAAGACTTGAAAGACAAAAAGCTATAAGGGACCAAGAAGAACGGGAAAGAATTAGAGTTGCACAACAACAAGAAACCGAAAAATTAAGAGCAAATGAAAAGAGACAAAGAGATATTAATACTGCAAATTCTGTCTTAGAAAACGCAAGCGTTGTAAATGACTTAGCTCATGAGCTTGCCAAATCACTTGGAGAAAGGATAGGTTATTATGGGGGCTATGGAAACCCTAGGGAAATGTGTATTATATTAGAATATATACCATCAGAAAAATCGCATAAAGTGATTGCTATTCATGGCAATTCTAATGGAACTATTCAAATTGGATCTACCATTTTAACTCCCGATAACTTTAATGACCCAATAAAAGTAGACCAAGCACTAGAAGTAGCTTATAAAAAACCCACACTTAAAGGTATCCCGCAAGACCAGTCTTGGTAAAATCTATAAACAATTACCTTGATTTAGCAATCTAAACTAAGTACCCCGTATGGGAGTCGAACCCATGATCTCAACCTTGAGAAGGTTGCGTCCTAGACCACTAGACGAACGGGGCATGTGCATATTATATCATTTTCGGAGAGGGGCAATTCTGAAACATTTGGGATACACGATTAGAACAGAATTAGTTAACAGAAGCCGCATTTTGAAAAAGAGTGCTATATAATAAAGCATCCTCGGCAGCTTTATCATTATTCTCTTTTTTGATATATTCAATTTTGTTTAAATACTTAACTAAATAAGGTTTCAGCTCCTCAGTATCTATCTCATCTCTTCTTTTTAGAGCTTCTTCAAAAAATCTCTCAACCATAGGAATTGAATTCCTAGAATATCCAATAGCTACCCTTTTTAAATCCATCGCTAAAGCTCCTAAAATTTGTTTATTTTTCATAACAATTCTTCAAAAAAATACTTTGTTAAATCTTCAATTTTTTTTCTTAGTTTAGGATTTTGAATTTCATTGCTTGTATTATTATCAGCAGGACGTACGTTGATAAAAGAATTGCAGTCAATAATCTTCGTTTCGACATCAATTCCTCCGCCCCAAAGATTAGATTGAAGAGAACCGGTATCCAATAAAATCTTTTCGGACTCAAAATGCCTATCGGCACCCGCGGAACATATTTTTCTTTCGACATCGATGACCGTTTTTATATAAATATCGAATATCTCTCTTAATTTTTTAACCTCGTCTTTTGTAAAAGGTTCTGACTTAGTAATAATCATTAATTTACATTATACACTTGTATTTAAGAATTATCTTACGACAATAAGTCTTCATAAGCTTGTAAAAATGGGCTAAGAGCGGGTCCGACTCCCATACGGGGTACTCAGCCAAAAGTAAGGGCGAAGGCTTCTATACCGGAATTTTCAAATTCAAGCTTTAAAATATGATTTCCCGGATTTCCTTTTAAATCAATTAAATTATAAAGCCTGTCGTTATTTATTGTTATAACTCCATTTAAAACATCGCCGCCTGAGTTTGAAGAATCAACTAATTTACCATCTAAAAATACTTTAACTTTTGCATTTTTCAAAGATCCCGGGCGCAAAACCAAAAAAACTTTATCTGCGGAAAAATTATATTTCAGGACTGCATTTTTGCCAGTTATTGCGGTCTCGTTTACAATGCTCCACTCTCCACCCAAACTAAATGAATTTTGAGAAAGACTATCAGACAAAGTAAAATTCTTGTTTACCTGTCCGGTATTTCCATTTGGATAATAATATTGCATTCGATTTGCGCCTAAATATGTTTCCGGAGAATTCCTGGTTTTTGGTGTTTGATCCGGCATATCTCCTAAGCCAGAAGCAACCTGCTGTCCTGTTTCTTTAAGAAGCGCTTGAATAGCCAATTCTGTTTGATCATACTCTCCTTCTCCAAAGTGAGTTCTTCTTATGTTTCCGTTTGCATCAATTAAATATTCTGCAGGCCAATATTGGTTATCATATGCATTCCAGGTAGCATAGTTATTATCTTGAGGAACAGGATAGTGAATATTATATTGCTTTATGGCGTTTAAGACATTGGCACTGTCTTTTTCGAATTCAAATTCGGGAGTATGTACTCCAATTACAACAAATCCTTTATCTTTATATTTATCGTACCAACCGGTAACATGAGGCAAGGTGCGGATACAATTAATACAAGTATATGTCCAAAAATCAACCAGCACGACTTTACCCCTTAGTTCTTTTAGGGTTAGAGACTTATCCGAGTTTAACCATTTAGTAATACCGATAAATTCCGAAGCAGGTTTGTTTTCGTTAAATAATCCCGTAGTGTCAATTACCGTGCTTGTAGATTTTTTTCCTTTTAAAATATCCAACTGCTGCTTTACTGCACTATTTTTTTCAAAACTTGTCAATGCGGAAGTATAGCTTGGGAAAGCATCAAGAAGCTTTAGCTGAAGCACTTTATCGTAATTAGTATAAATTGCTAAGGCTGTTAAAAGAATTAACACGCCAAAAGCTTGCTGCACTTTACCCGTATATTTAGAAAGAAATCTTGTTCTGCCAATAACTTTCTGACCGCCATACGCAAAAATAAAAAGAGGTATGCCAACGCCAATAACGTATGCTAATGTTACTAAGACAACAGAAAACGTCACTCCTCCTGTTGCTGCAAGTGTTGCGATTGATGCAAGAATTGGCCCTGAACATGGAGTCCAAACAACACCAAGAGATAACCCTGTGATAAATCCGCTGCTAAAATCACTTTCTTGACTTTGTCCCCTTGTACCAAACTTTCCAATAAGCCTGCTTACCCACAATTCTGTTAATCGTGAAAGAGCTGGAATTATCATGGATAACCCAAGAAATATTAAAACAAAAACAGCAAATAATCTTATAACATTAGGGTCTAGATGAAAAAGGCTTACGAGTAATGAAATTGCTAAGGTAAAAAAAGTAAACGAAAGCATAATGCCTAGTGTTATGCCTAATGGCCTGGCGTGGGTTTTGCCCGCTGCTGAAGATGAAAGAATAATCGGCAAAAGAGGCCAAATACAAGGGGCTAAAATAGTTACAAAACCTGCTAAAAATGCGAATCCTAATAAAAGTATCATAATTTTCTTTAGTGGAAAAATAACGAGTAAATAAAACTTACAAATGGATCTATATCTTTTCCGTATGCAATTGCGCCTCCCAATGCTCCGCCAATTGTAATAAGAATAAGACCAACTAAAGACAGAATATAAATTAATGGTGTATCTAAAACAAAACTTTTTAACTTAACTCCTAAATCCATTAAGGCCTTTGGAAGAAATTTTACATTATCTTTTCTTAACCACTCGACAACATAACAAACGGCAATTACAAAAAATACAAATATCGCTATTTCGTTTATTTTTGAATGAAGTTCAACTAAATCTTGAACGCTCTCAAAATCTTTGTTTTTTTCAATTAACTGTCCTGCAATAACTGCAAAACCGGCTGAAATAACGCCTAGCGTCACCAAAACTGCTTTTATATAGAACCAGTAAGAATTCTTAAAAAATTTTAAAAAACTTAGTAATTCTAAAACGCCGTAAAGCGTAAAAAATGCAACTGGGAAATGAACAAGCAGAGGGTGAAAATTAAATTCCATAATAATATCTTATCATATATCTTTAAATTTACCTCTTTACAAAAATATTCGGTTTGATAAAATAGAAAATTAATGGCCGAAACCCTCAAGCATATAGATTCAGCTCAAACTCATTTAAGAGACCATTCTCTTATTGTTGGCTATCCTCCTCAAAGCGGATTAGATGATACACAAGCCGAACAGCTTACATTTCCCAGGTCTCATGTTTCCTTAGCGCTTGAAGAAGAAGCAACCCTGTTAATTAATCTGCCTGAGGCGGAGTTGCGCGTAAAACCGGTCGTTCCTGAAACTCAGAAGGAGTAATTCTAGGCGGAATTTTTGTTAAGGCAACATCCAAAACTTCATCCATATGTGAAACAGTAATAAAATTTAAATCTTTTAGAACTTCTTTTGGCACATCTTCTAAGTCCTTTTTATTTTCTTTTGGAATTATTACCGTTTTAAGCCCCGCTCTATGAGCCGCAATAACTTTTTCTTTAAGCCCGCCGATTTCCAATACTCTTCCTCTTAAGGTTATTTCTCCTGTCATGCCGGTTTTTCTGTTAACAGGAATTTTTGTTAAAGCCGAAACGATTGCCGTTGTTATGGCAATTCCTGCCGACGGACCGTCTTTTGGAACTGCGCCTTCGGGAACATGAACATGTACATCAATTTTTTGGAAAAACTTATTATCAAGACCCAATTGCTTAGCCCTTGCCCTTATGTAAGAAAGAGCCGCCTGGCAAGACTCTTTCATAACTTCTCCCAACTGCCCTGTTAGGATAAGTTGACCTTTGCCGGGCATAAGTGCAACCTCTATAAACAATATGTCTCCGCCTGCTTCTGTCCAGGCAAGTCCCGTTGACATACCGATTTCATCTTTTTTTTCAATCAGAGTTGAGCTGATTTTAATTGGTCCTAAAAATTTTGGAACATTTTTTTCTGTTACAACAACTTTTGCTCTTTTGCCTTCTACAACCTTTTTGGCTACTTTTCTAAATATAGCTTCCATTTGACGCTCAAGACTTCTTACACCGGCTTCTCTTGTATAATGATCTATTATGAAGCGGATGGCGCTATCTGTAATTTCTACTCTTGATTTTGTTAGTCCGTGGCTCTCCATTTGTTTTTTAAGCAAAAAGTTCTTAACAATCTTGAATTTTTCTTCTTGCGTATAGCCGGCGAATTGAATAATTTCCAATCTATCGCGGAGCGCCGGGGGAATAGTATCCAAAACATTTGCCGTTGTGACAAACATTACGTCTGACAAATCAAATGGAACTTCCAAATAGTGATCGGAAAATGCATTATTTTGCTCAGGATCTAATGCTTCAAGAAGCGCTGAAGAAGGATCGCCTCTAAAGTCAGCACCAACTTTATCGATTTCATCTAACATAAACACGGGATTTTTTGTACCTGCATCTTTAATACCTTGAATTATTCGCCCCGGCAAAGCACCTACATAGGTTCTTCTATGGCCTCTTATTTCCGCCTCATCTCTAATGCCTCCTAAAGATACTTTTACAAATTTTCTGTCCAAGGCTCTTGCAATTGACTTTCCTATTGAGGTTTTACCTACTCCTGGCGGTCCGACGAAGCAAAGTATCGGTCCTTTCATTTTTCCTGCCAGCTTATGAACAGCCAAATACTCAACTATCCTCTCTTTAACTTTTTCTAATCCGTAGTGGTCTTCGTTTAGTATTTTTTCGGCTAATTTAATATTAACGTTATTTTTGCTTTCAACACCCCAGGGAAGACTCAAAAGCCAATCAAGATAATTTCTTATGTATCCTGCTTCAGGATTAAATTGATTCATTTGGGAAAGTTTTTTTATTTCTTTTTTTGTTTTTTCTTCAATTTCTTCCGGCATCTTTGCATTTTTAACTTTTTGCATTAGTTCTTTTGTTTCACCGTCTTCATCAGACTCGCCCAATTCCTTTTCTATTGTTTTTAATCTTTCCCTAAGCATTACCTCCCTGGCTCCCTTTTCAAACCTTTCTTGTGTTTTTGAAGCTATTCTTCGCTCTATTTCTAAAACTTTTATTTCTTTTGCTAAGTAATCCGTTACTTTTTCGAGTCTTTTTTTTACATCCACGTCTTCTAAAAGTAGTTGTTTTTCCGACGGTTTTAAATCTAGAACCGAGGCAACTAAATCCGCAAGCTGAGACGGGGTATTTTCAGACATAATATTCATAAAAACCAGAAAATCAACAAACTTGCCTAAATTCATGGCTTTTCTGAATTCACTAGTTAAATGGTTACATAAAGCTTTAACTTCCGGAGAATCACGTAAAATATCCGGGACCTCTACTACTTTACCCAGTAAAAAGGGCTGTTTATCTTCATAAGCTTCAATTTTTATTCTGGAAAGCCCTCTAACCTGAGCATTTATCTCACCATCACTTTTAATCATGCGCTCGATATGAGACAATGTGCCGAAAGAAAATAACTCTGCAGGCGTTGGTTCATTTAGCCTTGCATTTTTTTGAAGAACAAATCCGACAGTTCGGTCATTATGAAAAGCATATTCCAGAGCTGCCAAACTTTTGGGCCTACCAAAGGTTAATACCGAATCTGTACTAGGGAAAATAATCCCGTCTCTTATTGGAATTATAGGTACAAATTTATCCATATTGGTTGTTTATATTGGCACTCTACCATACCATCTGCTAGCTGTCAAGCGTTTTATGGGGTTGACATACCAAATCCAGCGTAATTACAATTAAATCATCATGGTCTATTTAAGTCAACTATTAAATAAAAATGTTTACTATGGAAAAGAAACGTATGGAAAAATTACGGATCTGGCTGTTTTTGAAAATTATGAAAATCCTTCTATATCTAAAATCGTTATTACAAAAGACAATAAAAAAATAACGATTTCTCCCTCGGTAATTGACTTAAACCGCAACAGAATAATATTAAAATCCGAAAAAACTCCATTTTTACCCTACGACGAGAATGATTTCTACCTTAATGAAGATCTTTTAGACAAACAGGTAATCGATATCGACGGAAAAAGACTGGTTCGGGTAAACGACGTTCTGCTTGAAAATAACGGCGAAACAAAAGTGGTTGGCATAGACATAGGTTTTGCAGGGCTTTTTAGAAGACTTGGGATAGGCTTTATCATAAGAAGTAAAGCCAAAATACTACCTTGGCAAATGATAGAGGCTTTTGATTATCAAACAGGTACCGTAAGAATTAAACTAACCGAGGGAAATCTAAATTCTTTGCATCCCAGCGAATTAGCAGACATCTTAGAAGGGGCTGGAAACAAGGAGAGACTTGGCATTGTTGAGAGTCTTGATACCGATAGAGCTGTTATGGCCATTGAAGAAGCTGATTACCGCACACAAGAGGCAATCCTTGAACAATTATCTCTTTCTCCTCTAAAAAGAATCGTTGATAAAATGCATATAACGGAAATTGCAGATCTTTTTTATAAATTAAATCCGTTAAAAATAAAAGAGATATTAAGCTTATTGGGCAATGAAAAGGCGCAAAGAGTCGAAGGACTCTTGGATTTTGGCAATGACACTGCAGGAGGATTAATGAATGTAATTTACTACTCCGTAGACGGAGATAAAACCGTAAAAGAGGTTTATAACGAATTATTTAATCAAACTCCAAAACCCGAAACAATACTTGTTACTAACGGAAATAGTAAGTTGGTTGGAGTTTTATATACAAAAGATATTTTAGACTGCGATCCCCTTGCCCTTGCAAAAGATATTGTTTCAGAAAGAAAATTTGTTTATCCGAATGTTGATCTTAACCAAATAATAAAAATATTCAGCCAATACAATTTAAGAATTCTACCGGTTGTCGACAAAGAAAAAAAACCAATCGGCACAGTTACGGTTGACACCATACTAAGTAAAATAGAAGAAAGGGTAAGGGCAAATGAGGCTATTTAAATTAATTAGAAGAAGATTGTTACTATTTCTTCCGGTTCTATTCATTATAGGCCCGGGAATTATTTCCGGCTCTGCTGACAATGATGCAGGAGGAATTACAAGTTATTCTATTGCAGGAGCATCTTTTGGTTATTCTCTTTTGTGGGTTTTATTTTTGACAACTTTTTCTTTAGCAATTACTCAGGAAATAGGCGCAAGAATGGGACTTGTTACAGGAAAGGGACTTGCCTCTTTAATAAGGGAAAAGTTTGGTATCCGTTGGACTACTTTTGTAATGGCGGTTCTTTTTATAGCCAATATGGGAACGATAGCAGCTGAATTTGCAGGAATCGCGGCCTCTTTGGAAATATTTAACATTCCGCGTATTTTATCTATTCCCATAGCAGTTATTTTAATATTTTTACTTGTTACCAAAGGAAGTTTTAAAAGACTCGAGAGAATATTCTTGCTCATTTCTTTTTTCTATGTTGCATATGCTTTATCTGCAATAATTATTCATCCTAACTGGGGATTGGCTGTTAAAAGTTTGGTCATGCCAACATTCAAATTCAGCAATCTATATATATTAACTTTAATGGCTGTAATTGGAACAACAATTACTCCTTGGGGACAATTTTTTATTCAGGATTACGTCGTTGATAAAAAACTTACCAAGGGAGATTTAAAAATTGAAAGAGGAGATGTTTTCTTTGGCACTCTTCTAACCAATTTAATAGCTTTTTTTATAATAGTTGCAACCGCGGGAACTCTTTTTGCAAATCATATTAATATTGATAACGCAAAAGATGCGGCTCTTGCCTTAAAACCACTTGCAGGAGATTTTGCAACATTACTTTTCTCCTTCGGGCTTTTAAATGCTTCTTTGTTTGGGGCCGCACTGGTTCCGATATCTACCTCTTACGTTATAACCGAAGCATTCGGAATTGAATCCGGTCTTAACTTTAAGTTTAAACAGGCTCCCCAATTCTATTTACTATTTGCCATAACCTTAATTCTTGGAGGACTTATGGTAATTCTTCCTTTCTTTCCACTGATTACAATTTTAGTTGTTTCCCAAGCATTAAATGCTGTTTTACTTTTACCCATTTTTGTTTTCATCTACATATTGTCAAACGATAAAAAACTTCTTAAAGAATATGCTAACAATAAATTGATAAATACTGTTTTAATAGTTACATTTATTGCAGTTACAATTGCCTCTATTCTTTATGTCTACTCACTCATTTTTCCAAACGGATTGAAATTTTAATTGATTCCTAGCTTCAATGCGAACGAAAGGAAATTATTCTAGGATATTTTCCCTAAAACGCTTTTTTATGCTATACTAAACGATACTTATGTTAAATTTAGCAATATTTCTAGGTGCTTTTTTTTTGGGTCTTTTACTTAGCCGCTTGTGGTATAAGTTTACATACGACTCACATCCTACAGTCAAAAAATTAGACCGTTTAGGCCGCCATAAAGGATATCATTTCCATCATAGTATATATGGGGTAACTTCACTTTTTGTTGTTCCCTTTACAATTACTCACTTTATAATCACATTAGCCCTTATAGGTTTTGGCCTAGGAGTAATAATTGACCATACAATCGAAGAAGGATTTATATTTATAACCAAAGAGGAAGATTAACGGGAGATTTTCTTTTTATTTAACCTCATACCTTTTTTTGCTTTTACTCTGCTTTCTTTTGCCAAATCCTGCTGTTTTTGCAGTTTAATTCTTCCTACGGTTTTTTTATCAATATCTACCTGACACTCTGCATTCAGACATCTATAGGTTTTTGTGGTTATTAAAGAAGCGTAATTTTCAATTTTTACTGTTTTTTCCTCGGCAAGAACGAGCTTTCCGCCGCAGTGGTTACATCTTGGTACAAATGAGACTTTACTGCTTATATTCGTCAACTTGCCTGCAAGTATAGCATATTTGAAGCTATTCTACAATGGGCTCTCTATTTCCAGTGCTATCTGAAGGTTAAAAACATGCCAATCGCAGCTGCCCCCATTCCAAGGAAAGTTATCCAGACGAGTAAATTGGAAATCCAACCGCTTTTATAATCACCCATTATTTTTTTATTTCCGGCAATTAAAGCAATTATAAAAATAAGAGGTACCGCTACCACCCCATTGATAACAGCAGCAAAAACCAAAGCTTTAATTGGATTAATTCCAATAAAATTAATCAATAAGCCGATTAATGTGGCGATAATGATAATTCCATAAAATCCATGGGCTTTTTTAAATTTAAGATCAAGACCCTCATTTAAATTGAATGCCTCTGTAAATGCATAAGCTGCACTTCCCGCAAGAACCGGTACGGATAAAAGTCCAAGGCCGATAACACCAACTGCGAATAATACTTTTGCAAGATAACCTGCATTAGGAAATGAACTAACTAGCGGCTCCAGTGCTTTTGCAGCATCTGCTGCAGACTTGATGTCGGTAAATCCATGAGCATTTAAAACAGTTGCCGTAACAACAATTATCGACCACGTTCCCACTTCGGAAAATAACATGCCAATAAAATTATCTATTCTCAAATTACGGATAAATTGAGTACTAATGTGAGGATATCCACCCTTTACTAAAAGATGGGACGAGCGCTCCTCTTCGTTTTCCTCGGATGCCTGCCAAAAAAACATATATGGAGAAATTGTCGTACCCAATACGGCAGTAATTATGAATAAAAATTGAAAATTAAGCTCAATATGCGGAATAAAAGTAGCTTTTAATAAAGTTACCCATGGTTGCGAAACAATAAAAACCGTAACAGGATATGCAAACAAAGAAAAACATAGCCATTTAAGAATTTTTGAATAGACTTTGTAGGAAGTAAAAATTTCCAAAAGAAGCATTGAAACAGTAAATACGAGTGTGAGGATAACGAAATTAACCGGTACAATTAGGGCGGCTGCGGCCGCCATTGCACCAATATCTGCACCAATATTAATTGTATTAGCCACTAAAACAAGTAGCACGACTGCATAAAGAATTTTTTTACTATAATGCTGCTTAATAACAGCCGCTATCCCTTTTCCCGTTACAGCTCCAATTCGAGCAGATGCCTCTTGAACACCCATTTGAAAAGGCAACATAAAAACCGCTGTCCAAAGCTGACCGTAACCGAATTGCGCGCCTGTTTGTGAATATGTGGCTATGCCCGATGGATCGTCGTCCGCGGCACCTGTTATAACACCGGGACCTAAGACTTTAAGAAGTTTATTAACTTTTTGCTTTATCTTTTCCACTATTTAATTAATTATGAAGACAAAAACCTTTATAAGTCAACCTCGTGTATTCCAGTCTGAATTTTCTTTATAATAATATTCGTTAATAAGCTGAAGTTTTGTTATAATTATTATCAATAATATGAGTCCTGTCTCAAAAAAAAAGTTAAAAAAGAAAAAACAATCATCACTTCATTCACTTATTAAATCTCGAAAATATTTTGGTCTTTTCTCCATTATAATTATCCTTTTTGTAGGATTTATTATATTTATTAAATTTGAGTTAAAACCTGTAATTGAAACGGGGAAAACAGAAGTTTCAAAAATTCCAAAAGATGTAGAAAAAACATTAAAAAAAGCAGGTACGCCTGAAAGATTCCGCATTCCAATACTAATGTACCACTACGTTGAATATGTTCAAGATAAAAAAGATACTATTAGAGAGTCACTTAATATTTATCCTGATGTTCTTGACCAACAAATTAAAACCTTACAAGACGATGGCTATACTTTTATAACAGCGTCTGAGCTTGCAGATATTTTAAATCACAAAGGAGAGCTTCCTCAAAAACCGATTCTTCTTACATTTGATGACGGGCATTGGGATCTTTATACAAATGTTCTTCCAATTCTTGAAAAATATCATGTAAAAGCGACCGCTTATATTATTTCCGGATTTATTGGCGGATCGGATTTTTTAACAAAAGACCAGTTGCAAAAAGTTATTCAAAGCGGTCTTGTAGAAATAGGTGCTCACACAGTACATCATATTGGACTTGCTAAAAGATTCTTAACTTTAGTGAAGTACGAAGTAAATGCAAGCAAAAAACAACTTGAGAATAATTATCACATTAAGGTTATCTCATTTGCATATCCCAGCGGATTATTTGATGAGCAAGCAATAAAAGTTGTAAAAGAAGCCGGTTTTAAGACGTCTGTTTCAACAATTCCGGGTATTGAACAAAATATAGCGAACAGATTTTTCTTGTACAGAATTAGGCCGGGCTATAGAACAGGAGAGATGCTTTTGGAATATCTAAAGCAAGAGCAATTCCGCCCGTGGTAATCAATTTACGCAAAACACAGCTTAGAGAAAACTGAACATACCAATCTTGAATCATGCTTTATTAGCGTGTAAATATTATTAAAATTATTAAGAAGATAAATGTAATTATTGAAAATGAAATAAGAGTATGTGTAAGTAGAGATAACGCTTCTTTTTTCTTTCCGTCCACATACATTTGAGCAGGTTTTCCAAAAATTAAAAACCCGATTAAAGCGGCAGAAAATACAAAAAGAAGAAGCAAAGCAATCGGGGCAAGTATGGTATTTACTCTCCCCAATTTTACAATTGAGCCGAAATACATAAAAGCACCAACTGCTATAATATACAAAGCTGTTGCGAGCGAATTAACGATTGCTGTCTTTTTAATTTCCTTCATATCTTTATTCTACCAAACGCTGTCAATTCCTGCTGAAGACCTTGGACGACGTTAGAACTTTTTACTCTTGATTTTTCGGGGGCAATGGAAAAAATATGCTAGTTTTCTTTTTATATTCTTCGAAATCTTTTCTTCCTTTGTATTTTTTTTCAAGTAAAGGTACTCCTGAAACAAAAAGAATAAGAATTGTTATAGTAATTGGTCCAATAATCCCAATCAGGCCATTTGGTGCACTAAGTGCAATAAGCCAAATACCCCACCACAGTGTTACTTCACCAAAATAATTCGGGTGCCTTGTATATTTCCAAAGACCAGAACTCATCAATTTGCCCTTATTATTAGGATCTTTAATAAATTGACTAAGTTGTCTATCTCCAACTGATTCGAAATAAAATCCAATTATCCAAACAAAAAATCCGATAACTACCAATAAATTCAATCCTCCACTTCCATTTTTATTAATAATCATTATTGGTAATGAAACCAAGAATAAAAATATGCCCTGAAGAATAAAAACCTGTAAATACGACCTAATAAAAAAGTATTTTCCCCAATCTTTTCGCCAAGCAGCATATCGAGAGTCTTCCTCTTTTCCTTTATGTCGAGTGTTAATATGCCATGCGAGCCGAATTCCCCAAATGCTTACAAGAATATTAACTAGTGACGGAGGCGCATTGAAGCTTTGGGAAATTAAATAAGAAAGCCATGCAAATAGTACGAAACCTAATCCCCAAGCAATATCTGCCACATCATTTCTTTTTTTAAAAATTGAAATTAAAAACCAACAATTCATGTATAAAAAGAGGGAGAGCACGAGGATTAAATAATAGTTCATAGACCTATTTTAGTAGCAACAAGATAGGTTATCGTTGATACAGACGCGGCTAGTATTGTACCCCAGAGCATGTCAACAATAGAAACTGTAAGAGGCCAATTTTTAAGCGTTGCAAGATTTGTTAAATCGTAAGTTGCATACGCAAAAAAACCAAATAAGCCACCCATAATAACTGCGCTAAAGACTGATTTTTTTTCTACAGCTGGTACTATTACAAATAAGACTAAACCTATTAAGAATAAAAGATAAAAAATAATTCCCGCAGGCCAATTAATATTCGTTTTCATTAAATGTCCAAGTTGCTTAGCATAAAAACTCTTTGCAACTAAACCAAGCCACAACAAATCAATTGCAAAAAAAATTGGAAGAGCAATAAAATAAAGTTTTAGAAACATATTATTTATTTAAGTAAGTTATAGTTAATTGTAACATGGTTGCAAAAGAAACCCAAAGTAAATACGGAATTTGAATATAAGAAATCCAACGCATATACGGGTAAATTGCCACCATCGCCCAGATAAGAGTAATTAAAACAAGCAAAATATCAATGGATGCAAAAAGATTATTTTTTACCCCAAATTGTAAAGGAGTAAAAGCAAAATTAAAAATAAGATTTAAAACAAATGGCAGAATAATAATATAAGGAATTTGTTTTTGCCAAACCATTAAAAAAACTTTTCCAAAAGACAGTGCAATTAAAGCATAAAGAACTGTCCATACCGGTCCAAAAAGCCAAGATGGTGGCGACCATGATGGTTTAATTAATTGTGAATACCAGTTATAAGTATTTATATAATTAATATTATATCAGAAGTCTTTGTTTGAAGCTAAAATGCTAAGCATGACGGAAGAGAGGGAAAGGAAAAAAATTCGATAAAAAACCGTGCAACTTTGGATTTACCCGATAGATGAAATTATAGAAATTAAATAGAGTAAACTCCCACTGCTTCGTTTATGTTTTTAAATCCGTCTTTTTCTAGAAACTTTGGAAGTTCTAAATTAATTTGAGAAACAAGCTGAGGTCCCTCAAAAATAAGTCCGGTTACAAGTTGGACTAAACTCGCTCCAAGCTTTATTTTTTCATAACAATCTTTTGCAGAAAATACTCCACCGCAGCCAATAATTACTAATTTCTTGCCGTAGTTTTTATATGCAAATTTTATCAGCTGATTGGACCTTTCCCATGTTGGCTTTCCGGAAAAATTTCCAACAGGAAAATTTTTAACTTCTTCTTTTACAAAACTTTTATCTTCTCTGTTATTTTGAGTATTTCCGAAAATCACACCGGTGATTGGAAATTTAATAATTACGTCAAGCATATACGAAATTTCTTTATCGGATTTTGAAATCGGCATTTTTATAAAGATTGGTTTTTTAAGGTTTAATTTTGAAACCTCTGTGAGAAGTTTTTCTAATTTTTTTGGAGTATAAAAACTAACGTTTCCGAAAAGATTAGGACAGCTAATGTTTAGTTCGTAGTATGAAATTTTTAAATTCGATTTTTCTGCAATTTTAAAAGCTGAAATAATATCATCTTCTGCATCAGTTTGGGTCATTTTGTCATTTTGGGAATTTGTTTTTCCAATACTAAGTCCTATTGGAATTTCAAATTTAAGTTTTTCTAGTTTTTCAGAAACTTTTACTATTCCTTCGTTTTTAAAACCCTTATAAACCATTAATGATTTAGATTTTACAAGCCGTCCAAGCCTTGGCTTTGGGTTTCCTTTATAGGGTAAATTTGTAATTGTTCCGATTGTTTCAAACCCAAAACTGATTGACGAAAGAATTTGGGTAAGCTTGGCGTTATAGTCAAAACCGGCTGCAAGACCGATTGGATTTTCAAAATTAATTCCCGCAATATTTTGATTCAAAGAAGAATTTTTACTTACGAAGATAAATTTAATTAAATATTTTAAAATCTTAATATTTCCCAAGGCTTCTCCGAAGCTTGTAAAAAAATCATGAACGGTTTCCGAGTCGAATAAAAAAATAAGGGGACGCAAGAGTTTATAAAAAATTCCCAGAAAATTAACAAAAAATAATCTCATATTTGCTGCGGGACTACGATTCGAACGTAGATAAACGGATTCAGAGTCCGTTGTCCTACCATTAGACGATCCCGCAATATGAGCATATTCTACTAAAATTTGAAGCAAAAAGCTATTTTAGAAGCTTTAATATATGAGGAGTAAAAATAAGAACACCAACAATTACAGATCCTATTGCAGTTAAAAGTACCATACCCGCAGAAACATCTTTGGCGATTTTTGCCTCTTGCCTATGTTCACTTACTAAGAGATTAACCATTTCTTCAATTGCCGTATTTATCATTTCCGCACAAATTACCAAAAGAATCATTACGCCTAAAATTCCCATTTCGAAAGCATTAACTTTAAAATAAATGCTGGCAATTATAACCAAAAATGCCACAATAAAATGAACTCTGACATTGCGGTTGTATTTTAAAGCATAATAAATCCCCTGAAAAGCAACTTTAAAAGAAGTAATTATGGATTTATTGTTAATCATACAAACTGTTTTCCCATCATATAAACTATTATACTTAATATAACCCCTAATATTCCACCCACTGCTGCTTCAAGAGGCGTATGTTTTTTAAGTTTTATTCTTGACCAAGAAACCAATAAAACCGGCACATATCCTAAAAGATAAAGTGGTTCTTTGTGAATTACAATCATTGATGTTACAAACACTGTTATTGTAGCTACATGAGCGCTTGCCTTTATAAAAAAATTAACTACTTGAAAGATAATAAGTCCGGCAGTCAAGGCAAATGTAGCAATAAAAATAATTTTTGGCGCTTGAAGATAGAAAAGAGAAATTATAAATAAACAAACTAGAAATATGGCAAAAAAATAAAGGGTCGGTCTTTGCTTTCTTTTTGAAATATCAAAATCCGAAAAATATTTTAAACGAACACCCGTGGCAATAAAAATAAAAAATAAAAAAATAAATATAAAAGAAATTAGTGACCAAAGAATAATCTGTGAAATTACACCTGTTGTTTCATAAATCAAATATCCGGGAAGAGGAATTAAAATTACAACAGGATTTAAAACAAAAGATATAATTTCTGCAAATAAATCTGAATAGTTTTTAACTTTTAAGATTTTTAATAAAGTATTCTTTTCCATAAATTTCATTCAGCTCCAAAAGCCCAATTCCGTGTACTTTTCCGGTTAAGAGAAAATATATTTGTTTGAACGGTACGTTTTCATTTTTGGAAAATTTTTTGAGGGCAGCCAAAAAATTTTCATTGATCCAATTTTTATTCCCCAACTCTTCCTCTAAAAATAGAGCCAGTTTTGAAGCTAATTCTTTTTCTTCTTTTGTTTTTGCACGTGAACTTTTGTCTGAAATTAATTCCTTAAAATCAGCAAGCGTTTTCATTCTTGATGCAGTCACCTTAATAATTACGTCCGATTTTGGACTTTTGAGAAGTTCTTGAGCTTCTTTATCTTTTGCATAAAAATCTAAAAGTCTTTTATCTAAATCCGCTATGCTTCTTATCCATACTCCGTTTAACCATTCCAATTTTTTAATATCAAAAACAGGATTTGCTGTATTTACATCTTTTAGTTCAAAAAGTTCAATCATTTCTTCGATACTAAATTGTTCTTTGTCTCCGCCGGGATTCCAGCCCAAAAGGGCCATAAAATTAAGAAGCGATTCCTGAAGATAACCTTCGCTTTCATAATCCAAAACAGATTTTGCACCATGTCTTTTGGAAAGTTTTGTTTTATCGGGACCTAAAATTACCGGTAAATGTGCAAAATAAGGAGCTTTCCAACCAAAACTCTCATATAAATACAGATGTTTTGGAGTTGAGGAAATCCATTCTTCTCCACGGATTACATGGGTTATTTCCATTAAGTGGTCATCTACAATATTTGCCAAATGATAAGTTGGATACCCATCGGATTTTAGAATTACAAATTCATCAACATCTTTACCTAAAAATGAAATTTTTTTTAAACCTACTTCATCTATCCACTCAAATTTTTTATCTTCCGGAACTTTTACCCAAACTGCGCCGTCTTTCTCATGAGCAATTTTTTTATCCAAAAGTTCCTGAACATATTTTTTATACAAATCAAGCCTTTCCGATTGACGGACGACTTCCCCATCGTGCTTTATGCCAAGCCATTCAAGAATTTTAAAAATCGCCTCTTCCGCTCCTTCAACTATTCTTTTCTGATCGGTGTCTTCAATGCGCAAAATAAACTCACCTTTTTCGTGCTTGGCAAAAAGATAATTAAAAAAAGCTGTTCTTGTATTACCGATATGAGGAATTCCGGTAGGACTTGGAGCAAAACGAACTCTTACCATATGCTTGCATTGTAGCTTAAAATTCTCCTATACTCAATATATGCTGACATTAAATCAAGCCACCTCTGAAGCAAGAGTAACTCTTAAGTGGGGCGGCGTAATTTTTTTAGTATTTTTTATTATATTCCTTTTATTTAAAATAGGAACTGTTTTAAAACAAACTTTTTTCCCAACCCCACCACCACCGCCTACCGTATCCTTTGGTAAATTACCTTCAATTGTATTTCCAAATAATGTGAGCGATAAAAGTTTTAACTATTCCTTAAATACAGTATCTGGAACTCTTCCTACTTTTCAGGATAGAATAAACGTTTATAAAATAGTGCCTGTTTCTCCCGATCTTTTGGCTTTAAAAAGAGCAATCGGCAATGTTAGCGCTGTCGGGTTTAACAATCCCGAACTTCCGGTTTCTGCAAAAGTTTATCAGTGGAACGATAACGGCCCGTTAAATAGGTCTATAATCATGGACATTTTCTCAACCGATTTTGCTCTTTCTTCTACTTTTATCTCGGACCCTATTGTACAATCTGCAATAAATCTTTCTAATCCATCTGCAGCAATAAACACGGCGCAAAGCTTTCTTTCGTCAATGTCTTCTTTTCCTGATGATATCGATAGCACTAAAACAAAAACTTTTCTTTTTTCTATAAACAGTAATACGCTTACAACGGCTACAAGTATTTCAAATGCACAGGTGATAGAGGTTGATTTTTTTCAAAAAGACATTGACAAACTCCCAATTTATTACCCTAAAGCGGTAAACTCAACCATGAATGTTTTGGTTGTTGGAGGAAAAGATCAGCCGCAAGTTGCTCAAGTTAATTTTTCCCACCAAACAGTATTAAATGAATCTGCCACTTATCCGATTAAAACAGCACAAAATGCCTATAATCTGCTAAAACAGGGCAAAGGATATATCGCCTCATATTTTGGGACAAGTACTGATATTTCTATTAAAAATGTATTTTTGGCTTACTATATTGGAGACAAAAAACAGAATTATCTTTTTCCAATAGCAGTTTTTGAGGGAGATAATGGATTTTTTGCCTACGTACCGATTATTACGGACGAATGGACAAGTAACTAATGTTATTGGTAACTAAATTTAATAATCTTTCCGTATCCAAAAATCTATCTTCACTTAACATAACAATTAAAATAATTGCATGTCCATTTTCAAGCTTTGAAGTAACGAGCACCTGTCCGGCCTCCTCGGTATAGCCTGTTTTTACACCATAAACTCCATTTATTCCCAAAAGTTTATTAAGATTACTAAGACTATAAGTATTAAACCCGCTTATATCCGAAATTATTTTGCTTTTTGTAGATACAACTTTAGCAAATTCAGGATTTTTTATTGCCACAGAAGTAAGCCTGGCCAAGTCTACAGGAGTTGTATAATCTCCGTCGTCCAAAAGACCTGCCGGATCTTGATAATGAGTATTAAAAAGATTAAATTTTTTTGCATTTTCATTCATTTTATTAACAAAGGCCACTTCTCCTCCCGGATAATTTTCCGAAATTGCCAAGGCGGCGTCATTTGCCGAGGGCAAAAGCAATGCGTATAAAAGATTTTCAAACGTCATTTTTTCATTCTGTTTTAAACCTAAAACAACTCCATCGCTCCTTGCGGATTTAACAGTTAGGATATCTCCGGGTTTAAAATACTCAAGAGCTGTTAAAGCTGTCATAATTTTTGTGGTTGATGCAGGAGAAAAACGGAGCTGGGGATTTTTTGCGAATAAAACCGTTTTTGAATCAGCATCCATAATTACCGCTCCCTGAGCCGAAATAAAAGGTATAAATTCGGTTTTGAGTACGGGAAACTTAGCTTCAGTGGAAATTATCAAGGAAGAAGGAAAAATCCTATCCTTATCAATTATTTTCTTAATATAGATATCTGAAACAAGTATAAGTAAGAAGACAAAAACAATAATCGCAAAAGATAAAGGTAGGTAGAATTTTTTTAGTTTATTTAAGATTAGAAAGTCTTTCATCAACCCTCTCCATGTCCCGCGGGAACAAAGAAGCTTCCCGCACGTTTTGGAGTTCTAAAAGTTTCATTGTCAGTCTTTCAAGTCCGAAAGAAAATCCACCTTCGAGAGGAATACCATACTTAAAAGCCTGCAAATACATTGAAAAGCTTTCGGGATTAAGTTTTCTCTCTTTCATAATAGACAAAAGCTGTTTGTAGTCATTAACGCGCTGACTTCCGCTTAAAATTTCCAAGCCTCTGAATAATAAGTCGTACGAAAGAGAAACTTCAGGATTTTTAGGATCAGGCAACGAATAAAATGCCCGTTTTTTTGTCGGGAAATGGGTTATTGTTACAAAATCCGAACCTTTTTCCTTTTTTGCCCATTCGCAAATTAGCTTCTCATCCGTCGCATTTAAATCCTGTTCGGTACGGCAATCCCTTTCGCCGTTACTATATTTATAAATAACTTCCTGCGCTTCTTTTAAGGTTAGTCTTGGAATTTTTAATGGAATTAAAGCTTTTTCTATGCCAAACGAGGTTAAAATTTTTGCGCAATTTTTAGAAACGTCCGCAACAATTGATGCACCGACCAATTCAATTGCATCCAATAATTCCTCAAAGCTATCAATAAAACCAATCTCAATATCAAGCTGAACAGATTCGGATAAATGTCTTGTTGTAACCGAAGGCTCTGCCCGATACGCATGAGAAATCGTATATACCCTTTCAAACACCCCTACCATTATTTGTTTATAAAGCTGGGGGCTTTGGGTTAAATATGCGTCGTAATCATAGTATTTTACTTTAAAAACCTCTGCTCCGCCCTCGGTTGCCGAAGCTGAAATTGTAGGCACAAATATTTCCGTGCAGTCTAATTTTTCCGCTGCACTTCTGAATGCTTTTACAACCTCCTCCTGAACCTTAAATATCTCAAAAACGCTGGGGTGTCTAAGCGTTAAAGAACGGTGGTCAAGAAGTGTCGGAAGTTCTAAATTAAGCTTTGCTTCACCCATATCAAAGGGGAGAGTTTCGGCACGAGCTAAAATTTTGATTTCTGTTGCTTCAACTTCAACTGTCCCGCTTAATAAGTCCTTATTAACAGCATTTTCCGGCCTTTTATTTACTTTTCCGACAATTTCTACAGCAAACTCAGGTCTTAACTCTTGAGCGATTTTATAGGCTTCTTCTGAAACGTGAGGATTAACCACTATTTGAATAATTCCGTCCTTATCTCTTAAATCTAGAAATATAAGTTTTCCGTGATCACGTCTAATTCTAACCCAGCCATTTAACCTTATTTTCTGACCTGCAAAATCAGCTGCTTTTGATGAAAAAACTCTTTGCATAAGAGTATTGTATATTCTAAATAAGCTCTTGACAAGTAATGTAAATATATATATAATCCTATAGTAGACATATGAGAGACATCGAATCAAAAATTGTAACTGTAAGAATATCTTCGGAAGAAGAGATCACTGATGCTTTCACAGGACCGTTTAGACCGGTTGCTGAAGGAGATAATCCCGATCCCAGTCACGTAATTAACGAAACGATTCCAACTCGCTTATATGGCAGAAAGCCTGGTAAAACAATAATTATCTTGCCTGATGGATCAACGCCACAAGCTATAAATCGTAATCCTCAATCACGCTCACATTAAAATCCACATAAGCTTGACAAACCAGGTTTAAAATGTTAATATTTATCTTATAGT
>Ga0315281_10000943_pt1 | contig 41937 bp, 36 predicted proteins | sample YL17G07_0_MG_FD_204540 | JGI IMG/M metagenome (GOLD analysis project Ga0315281, IMG submission 204540) | Sediment microbial communities from Yellowstone Lake, YNP, Wyoming, USA - YL17G07_0 | ecosystem: Environmental > Aquatic > Freshwater > Lake > Sediment | place: USA: Wyoming | collected...
TGGTCTGTTGTTCATGTTGTGCCAGGGCCTCGGTGAGCTGAGACGTTTGTGTTGGGCTTAGTATCTTGGCTTGATCAACAATACGACCGGTTAAGTCAGGAAAACTGACCGCCGCCCACACCAGCGACGCATTCAGCAGTAAGGCGCTTACTCCCACGTAGTGAAGCAAACGCTTGGTTCCGGGGGTGAGAAGTATTGTTAATAGCGGTATCGCGTTCATACACAATGTATCCTAAAAGAAACTGAGTCTGCAGCCTAACAGCTTGTTGAAAAACTCGAGATTGAACCCCGATTCGTCGTTCCGGCCAAACGCCGTGCGAGCCGGAATCTATATATCAATAGGCTTCTGGCTATCGACGTGAGTCGGTTTAAAGAATTCTCAGCAGGTTCTGCGTTTTTCAACAAGCTGCTAATGGATATCTTACTACGGCAGTGAGAATACAACTAATTTAGATTGGAAGACGTATGTTTATCACATATCGGGCGTGTTGTTAAAACTAACATACGCCAATCGATGGGGATAAAAAAATATGACAGTTACGAATACTATTTAGGCAACAGCAGGGATAGGTGCGGGGTTGTAAAATTGTCGGCTAGCTGACATTGTGGATAAATTGATTTGTTATTTTGAGATGCTCGGCGTTATGTTTCGCTCGAATATTCAGCGTAGTATCTTTAGAATAGGAGTAGGGATAAAGTACGCGGTAAGATAACCGAATAAAAATAAATTGGTCGGATAGGGATATCCTGACAGGGACAGTGATGAACAATTTTCATTTGATAACCCGAGTGTCCACGCTTTTCATGCATTGCTGGAAAGGTAGTGAGCTGTCATGCCCAAACGGTTGCACTTTTTCAGATATTGATGACATCCTATGGTCTAAACAAAGTGTATTTTTTTGATTGGCGGGGCTATTCCCTGAATTATTACTAAGGAGTGTGTATGTCGAAACTTACGGTGCTGTTATTACTTACCGGCCTGTCATTAAGCGGCTGTGGGGTCAACAATATTCCAACGTATGATGAAGCGGTGACCGCCGCCTGGAGTCAGGTATTGAATCAATACCAGCGGCGTGCCGACCTGATCCCCAATTTGGTCGAAACCGTCAAGGGGTATGCCAAGCAGGAAGAAGGTGTCTTGGTAGCGGTCACCGAGGCACGCGCCAAGGTCTCCGGCATGCAACTGCCCAAGGACGTGATCACCAACCCGGAGGCCTTTAAACAATTTCAACAGCACCAGGATCAACTCAGTTCGGCGCTCTCCCGGCTCATGGTCGTTGTCGAGAAATATCCGGACTTGAAATCCAATCAGAATTTTATGGCGCTGCAATCGCAATTGGAAGGCACGGAGAACCGTATCGCCGTGGCGCGGCGCGATTACATTCAGGCGATACAAACCTATAACATGGAAGTCCGTACCTTCCCCGGTCGGATATGGGCCTCAACCTTGTATTCAGACGCCAAGGTAAAAGAAAACTTCGCCCTCAGCGACCCGGCGGCAAAAGAAACACCGAAAATCAAGTTTTGAAAAAGGCCGGTGTTGCACGTGAGAATTGGCAACCTTTAAACCGTAAAACAAGGAGGATAAAACATGGCGAGTCAAGTAAAGGGGAATTGGCGTAAGCACTGGGCAGTGGATCTGGTGGCGTGTACCGTCTCGCATGACAACGGGCTGGTGGTGACATTTCCCAACCTGGATAATGATGACTTCGAGATCAACGAAGAGGCGGTGTTTGGCGCGGATCTCGATATGTTTTTAGAGTTGCCGCAATTACTGTGCGAGGCGGCCGAGATAATCAGGGAAGCGCGTGCGGTGCAAAAGCAGGATGCCTGAGCATATCGGCCCTGCTGCACGGTAGGCCGTATGCGCCATCACGCTGAACATATAAAACAAAAAAATTGCCGCACCCACTATTTTAACTACTTATCAGAGAGGGATTTCGATGCGTAATCATTTAATACATGTAAGTATTGCCATTTTTTATTTGGCCTGAGCACTAAGTCACCATGCCTGCTGAAATCAACCTGAACATTGGGTGGCTTGATATTATTAAACCGGTTTTCGATACTGATAAGTCGCGTGCGGGAATATTTTGTTCGATAAGTTTTCTGACTGTATAGACTGAATATGCGGGAAATCCTGCTAAGAACAGTTATCGTCGTGGTTATAGGCGTATTCACCATCATCGGCGTTTCGATTGGCAGCTTTTTGATTTTATTATTTACACACGACTACGCGAAAGATCGTGAAATCCACCAAGCAGAGCAAGCCCTCAAGCCTCAGCCTGTTTATCGAGTTTATGGTCAATTTTTGCGAGATGACGAACCCGATTATGGTCGGAGTGGTTTACCGAAGGGGCAGTTCCAGCTAAAGGTTCATCATATCGAAACGGACGGTAGCACGCCCAGCAAACGATATACGCCGCAGGTTTATGCTTTATTATCTTGGGAGAAAATCAACAATGGTTTTATAGACGTTTACAGTGTCGATAAAACCCTGGCCAAATACTTGAATAAATATGTTCAGATCACCGGTGTTGTTTACACCATGTGTAATGCGGGGTTGTATCTGCGGGATATTCAAGATACTGAACAGAACTGTTTTTTATGATAAACCTGCCCAGTTCGAATTGCTTGATAAAAGTGGAAAGTACATGGAAGTACTGCCAGGTAAATGAACGACACGTCAGATGTCGCTTATATTGCGCTGGTCAGTGGATATGTTGGTTGTAGCATCACACACGAAAACGGGCTGAGAGTGAATTTGCAAGGTCAATAGCAAGAGCCTGAGATAAACGAAGACATGATTTTTGATGCGAGTATCGATATAGTTTTTGAATTACCGGAATTACTGTGTGAGACGGCCGCGATATTCAGGGAAGGACAAAACAAAGCCGCCATACAAAAAAGTGATATCAAACAGTATCGGTCACAACACCGGAAAGACTATTTATCGAATTGTTTTATTGTATATAAAGGTAACAACGACAACTTGTCACAACAGCAACTTTAAAAAACTAATAGAGAGGGATATCAATGCGTAACCCATTGTTCCATGTAATAAGTATAACCGTTGTATTATTGGCCTTAAGCACAGTTCCGCTTTATGCACAAGACAACGGGATCAGCACAAAAAAAACAACACCGCCCAAGGCAGGAAAATCCATGACAAAAGAAGCATTGAATCAAGCCTTGCTGGAAGCCGTGGACGCCGCTGACCTCACGCGTATCCAATCCCTGCTCAAGCAAGGCGCCTCAGCCAATACCAAAACGCCGCAGGGCAAGACGTTAATGACTTTATTATTTGAAAAAGCGTATCTCGAAAGACCGGTCATGGAGAAAATAGCCAATCTCTTGATTGACAGCGGTGCTGACATTCGTGTGGTAGCGGGCTTAAACATGACCTATTTGCATCATAGTGCTGGCTATAATCTTGTATCGACAGTCAAGAAACTACTGGATAAAGGTATCGATACGACCATTAAGGCAGTGCCTGGTGGTGGCACAGCTAACTTTTATGCAAACAGCGCAGATGTGGCAAAGTTACTAATCAAAAACAGACCGGGCAGCATCAATGATGTGGATGAATATGGCAATTCGCTGTTACATAACGCCTGCAGTGTCAAACCCTCGCTGGAGCTTGTACAGTATTACAGTAAAACCATTCCAATCGAGAAAGTAAATAACAAAGGCCAAACACCACTGATGGTCGCAGTAGACTGGAAATATGCTTCCGAAGAACGTGAGAAAGTCATTGGATTTTTAATCGCGCAAAAAGCCAACGTCAACGTCCTGGACAAAAAGCAGCGCTCACTGTTAATGATCGCGCTCAGCAACACCGCGATTAACGCCAGTCTGATAAAACATATTTTGGCCGGGAAGCCGGATATAAACCTGAAAGATATCTCCGGTAATCAAGCGATACACTATGCTGCGGTCAGCACGCTCGATAACTTCAAGCTTATCGACAAGGCGGGTGCGGATTTGAATACCCAGACATTAATCGGTGAAACGCCGCTGATTGTTGCGGTAAACAGTAAAAACACCCCCGTTGTTGAATACCTGATTACGAGGCATATCGATGTCAACAAGACAGATAGGCATGGTAAAACAGCGCTCAACTACGCCCTTGAATTTGACATGGGAGACATCGTAGCCTTGTTACAACAGGCCAAGGCGATGGCCAGTACAGAGGGACAAATTGCCAAAAGTGAACAGATTTATTTAAAAGAGGAAGTGGCAAAATCTCACGAAGTGCACGACATGACGGATGCGATCCGGGAAAAGGATCTCGGCGCTGTCAAAACCTATTTGTCTTCCATGCAGCAGACAAATACCATTAATCAAGAGGCGCTGGATGATGCCTTGTTTTTTGCCGTCCAATCCGGCAGCCTGGAGATATTTCAATATTTTCTGGAAAAAGGCGCGGATATTCACGCCGTTGATGAAGAAGAATATAATTTACTGCATGAGGCCGTGTTTCGTGACCGACTTGATATCGTCAAGTATCTCATCGACAAGGGTTTTGATATCAATACCGCCAAACCGGATACTCATTCGGTATTGCGTATGGCCACCATCAGCTCTTTACCGATGATCGAATATTTGATCAGCAATGGACTCAAACTTGACAAGAAATGGGATGGCGTAAAATATGCCATTCAGTACAGCAATCCAGCGGTAGCACGGTATCTCATCAAGCAAGGTTTTAGTTTTAACAAAGACCTGCTTAATAAGGATAATTTTTTAGTTGAAGTCTTCAAGTCCGGCAAACCAGAAATCCTCACCTTTTTGGTTGAGAACGGCATGGATATTAACAAGCCAATAGAATTTCACAGGGATCAGGCCCCGCCGCTTTATTACGCCCTGGTATTCAAAAACAAGGACATGGCTTTAGCGTTGATCAATGCTGGTGCAACATTAACGGGAAGAGATGGCAACCGGGATGCGATCTTTATGTATGTCATCAACTCAGGCAATCTGGATGTCGTCAATGCCTACTATGATCGTGGTGCCAGCCTTGCGGATACAACGGGTATTTTTAACGACACGCCACTCTCTGTTGCGTTTGACCTACAACGTGTGCAGATTATTCAGTCCCTGATAAAAAGAGGCGCCAATGTGAATGAGCATAATAAGCTTCACGGTGACACCCCGTTACACCATGCGGCCCGGCTCGGTTATGTACAAACGGCAAAATTGCTCATTGATAAAGGTGCGGATAGCAAGGCGCTGAATAACGACAAGCAAACCCCGTTGGATACCGCGATAAAGTTCGAGCAAAATGCGATGGCCGAGCTTTTGCGAAAAGCGGCAGTGCGATAAACAACACGGAATAGTGAACATGTCTGTGATTATTTTCACCGTCACGACAATCAGTTGATTACCATAGGTTAACCTAAATCAGAAGCAAGCAAACATGGCAGACCAATACACCGAAACCACCACCACCTCGTATGGCAGTCGCATCCTCGGCTCGCTGGTCGGGGTCGCGGTGGGCTTTGTTTTATTTATTGGTTCATTCCCCTTGTTGTATTGGAATGAGGGTCGCGTTGATCTATCGCAAATTGCCAAAACCGCGATCGAGATCGATGCGCAGAGTGTGAGTCCTGATGCGGCGTTGAAGGGGAAGTTGATTTCCACCACGGGCACTGTGAACACCAATGAGTCTATCGGCGATGGTTTATATTTAAAACCGGATAAGTATATTGGTGTCATCCGTGCTGTCGAGATGTATGCCTGGGTCGAAAACAAAGAAACCACGACCACTAAGAATGTCGGCGGCTCGGAAACCAAGGAGACCAAGTACACCTACACCCGAGGCTGGACCGATAATCCCGTGACCCCCGCTAACTTCAAATATCCTGATGGCCATGAGAATCCCGCCAAGTCACTGGAGGGCATGACGGTTCGATCACAGGATGCCACGGTGGGCGCGTACCACATCAATCCATCCGGCATCAGCCTGCCGGGCTATTCGAGTCTGGCGTTGAATGCAAAAAGTGTGGAGACAAAGCAAGACGCCGTATTGGCCGGTGACAGTTATATTTTTCTGCGCAAAACAGCGAGCGGGTCAATTGAAAATCCGCAAGTCGGTGATACACGGGTGAGTTACCGCGTGTTGCAGCCGGGTTTCCGTGGCACGGTCTTCGGTGTGCTGAACGGCACTGCGATTGACGCCTTTGTTGACAAAGACGACAACCAGCTCTATCGCTTGTTCGACGGCACGCGGGCGGAAGGTATCGCGTCGCTGCATGCCGAGTACAAGCTATTAACCTGGATATTGCGCGTCGTCGGCTTTTTGCTGATGTGGATCGGCTTAATGTCCCTATCCGGCCCGGTCAGTGTCTTGCTCGATGTCTTGCCGATCTTCGGCACGATCAGTCGCGGTTTGATCGGTGCGGTGGCATTCGGGATCTCGCTGCTGTTATCCAGCGTCACCATCGTGGTGTCGATGTTCCTGCACAGCCTCGTCGCAATGGTCGTCGCCCTGGTGCTTACTATTGCGGCGTTGATTGTTTACTTTGTTATGCTGAAGAAAAAGAAAGTGGCGGCGACGGCGAGTTAGAAGAGTGACGGCAACTATGTTAAAACAGTACAAATGGTACGAGCAGAGTGGTTTAGTTAAATTTAGGCTGTAACTTGAAGCCAGGTAGTATTTTTCACGAACGAGAATTGAATTAAATGTAAGGTGTGCACCGGTGTGTTCAAAAACTAACAAGGATAGGAGTTAAAAGTCATGGGAAATTTCAAACGCGTTATTCTGTCGTCACTCAATATGTTCATCACACTTACGTTTGTGGCCTGCGGCGGTGGCGCAAGCAATCCAGCACCACCGGTGACACCAAACCCTTCTCCAGCTGTTCCTGACAAAACCTGGAGCAGCGTTTGTGCATTAGAAATTTACTCTGGAGCGACTGCATCTCCTTCGCTAACGGTGATTGTCGGTGAGTACGGCTGTATTAAATCGTCCTCCGATGGCGTGACTTGGACGATGCGTATCTCCGGTACCAATAATGTGCTTAATAGAGTTGTCTGGTCGGGAACCCAGTTTGTTGCCGTTGGGAAAGTTGGTGTGATCACCACCTCCCCGGATGGCATTACCTGGACGACGCGAAGTTCCGGTACCAGTAATGAAATATTTAGCATCGTCTGGTCCGGAACCCAGTTTGTTGCCGCTGCAGACAATGGGACAATAACGACATCCCCGGATGGCGTGACCTGGACTGCGCAAACCCATGGCACAAGTATGCTCTACAACATTGTGTGGACCGGAACCCAGTTTGTTGCAGTGGGAGGGTTAGGCACTATTCTTACTTCCCCGGACGGTAGTACATGGACCACACAAGCATCTGGTACAAAAAATGGACTCAGCAGCATTATATGGACCGGAACCCAGTTTGTTGCGGTGGGTGGGTTAGGCACTGTTCTTACCTCCCCGAATGGTGTGACGTGGACCACGCATACCTCCGGTACCATGAATGATCTCTATAGCATGGTGTGGACCGGAACCCAGTTTGTTGCCGTAGGAAATATGGGAATAATAACGACATCCCCAGATGGTGTGACATGGACCACACGAACCTCCGGTACGACGAATTTGCTTTATCACCTCGCGTGGTCTGGCACCCAGTTGGTTGCCGTTGGAAATGCAGGCACCATCCTTACCTCTTCGAACGGCGTAAGCTGGACCCCACAAGCTAACGCCGGTAATCTACTAACGTTTGTTGTGTGGACAGGAACTCAGTTTGTTGCTGTTGGCGTTGATGGCATGATTACCTCTCCAGATGGCGTGACGTGGACCCGGCGTACTGACGGTACCATTGCACTAAACAGCATCATATGGACCGGAACCCAGTGGGTTACTGTTGGAGATACGGGCACGATTTATACCTCACTGGATAGGATGACGTGGACTAGGCGCACCTCTGGGACAAAAGTAGGACTGAGCAGCGTTGTATGGTCCGGATCCCAATTCGTTGCCGTTGGAAACACAGATACCGCGCTTACCTCCACGGATGGTGTGAATTGGATATTGCACTCATCTCGAACCAGTAATCAATCCTCTGGGACTAGTTATGATTTAAAAAATGTCATGTGGAGCGGAACCCAGTTTGTTGCCGTGGGTAGCTCAGGCGTTATTCTTATTTCTCCGAATGGTGTGACCTGGAGCAACGCGCAAAAAACCTTCACTACCACAAATGATCTTTACAGCATTGTGTGGACCGGAACTCAGTTCGTTGCCGTGGGTGGGTACGGCACTATCCTCACCTCCCCGGACGGCCTGACCTGGACCACGCAAACCTCCGGTACCACCAATGATCTCTACAGCATGATTTGGAACGGAACCCAGCTAGTTGCTGTTGGGTTGTCAGGCACGATTCTTAGCTCACTGGACGGCGTGACATGGACCACACGAACCTCTGGTACCAGTACTGTGCTACGCGGCATAGCATGGTCGGGAACCCAATTCCTTGCCGTAGGGGTGCTAGACACCACGCTTAGTTCCCCGGACGGCGTGACCTGGACCTTGCACAGCTCCATCAGTAGCTCGCTACATAGCATTGCATGGTCGGGAAGCCAATTTGTCACTGTCGGAGATGGGAGGATTCTCATTTCACCCTAAGCGCGTATCGCGTTACGGGCTGTAATAACGCATTATTTCTCAAAGATGTCGAAGACCAGAGAAAAGACAAAGGTTGGAAGGTAATAGTGCTTCAACCTGCCCAGTTTAATTTTCGTGTCTGCGCCAATGGCTGAATGGTGGAAATTATCAACGCTGATTGGGAACTCACTATCCGCGGAAAGTTTGAAGGCACAAGTGCGGACTACTCCTATCGCATGTTCCTCAGTAAGATCAAAGGTCAATGGATAATGGTACGGTAATCAGATTTTAAAAAGTGGCAGCAATGACTCTGGTTCGACGATTTGGAAAAACGTATGTCAATCCATGCATTTGATTTTTTTGGACGTGCCTTCACGCATTGCGTTTCGCACACACTTGAGACCGTGCGGCCGATGCTTGAGCACCTGTCACGGCAAGGTGATTGCTGTGCGCAGATGTTTCTTGCAGGACCCAAAGAATACGATGCCGACTACGTGAGCGCCTTGCGCGCTATTGAGCAGTCTCGCTACGGCGAGGCGCTGACGAAGTTATTACCACTGGCGGAGCAAGCGGATGTGTGTGCGCAGCGCATGGTGGGGGTATTCTATTTGTGTTTCAGTGCCTATGACTTGAGGTTGGCGGCAGAAGAGGCGGCACCGGAGGTTAATGCGGCCATTCGTGGCAAAGCGGGGCCGTGGCTGGATCTCGCCGCCAAGGCGGGTGACGCTGAGGCACAATTTCTGCTGGGGCGTGAGTATCATCTTGGGTATGCCGGTTTCGAAGAAGATAAGGACAAAAGTATTGCACTGCTGCTGGCCGCCGCGCAACAGAATCACGCTAAGGCGCAGAGCCTGGTTAGCGCGCATTATTTTGAGATCGGGGCCAACGACGAGGGGTTTCGCTGGTGTTGTCAGTCTGCCGAGAATGGCTACGCCTTGGGCCAATATGCACTCGGGCGGTTGTACGCTGAAGGCGAGCGGGTACGGCGTAACCGCGTGTTGGCCTATTATTGGTTCTCGCGTGCGGTGCTGCAAAATGATTGGGCCTTGGGTGGGGAGTTCCGTGGCGACCGCCGTGCACTGACGCGCGAAATGAGTCCGCAGCAACTCAAGCGTGCGAAACAACAGGTGAATGAATTCAAGCGCAGTATTCGACACCTACCGGAGACAGATAAGCCGTTGAAGGTGTAGCAGTGTCGAAAGATAGAATAGTCTTTCGTCGTATTATTACTCAATGGAGTTTAGTTATTAAAAATAATCAGGGCAAACAGCGGAGCGACTGTGACGGTAGACGGCACTGAAAATTATTATTACCTAAACAGAAGGATGCAACGATGAGCCATCAACAACGAGTATTTCTGGTCGCAATCATTAGTTTGTGATACAAATGAAAATACTTTATTTAATCTTGGCGATTACGCTCTTGGTGATTTCTGCTCTCCCTGCAGTTTATGCGGTTGTCTCCATAGTGACAGTGCTTTGTCACTAACCCACTGCGCAGGGATGGTAATCAGCCAACGACTGGAAGCCTTTAATGTTAGCTTGGTTAGGATGGACTGCGACCCGGACCTCGCCCGCCAACGACATGAAGTGTTCTAATAATTGTAGAACTAGGCTTGACTCGTTGCTTATAAAAAACACTCGGGAATTTATTTCGGTAGGGTGAACTACACGGAGTTTTAAATACCATGAGTAAACTATATGGTTCAGCGCCCATTGATGAAATAAGATTGGCGCATCAGGCCGCAGACTATGTAACTGCGCTTAACGGTGAGTTACCCACGGGAGAGAATTTGCGTCAACTTACGCGCGAACAGGGCATTGAACTGGCGACCATGATTTTTTATCAGTCGATACTCAGCACGAACGAGCACCGTGAGTTTATTGCTAAAGTAGATAACACGGAAATACAAAAAAAATACCTGCGAGGTGAGATTAAACTTTTTATCGTACCGGCTTTTTTTTACAAGGAATACCCGGAAGTGGGGGGTGATGGCAAGCATGTCAAGGAGGTCGCCATTGCCTGTGGGATTGAGGCTGAGATCGTGTCTATCCAGAGCACCGGGACCGTGACTGAAAACTGTAATATCCTGAAAGCGGCGCTGACGCATTCAAGAGCGAAAGAAATCTGGCTATTCTCGATGAGCAAAGGCAGCGCTGAAGTACGGATGCTGTTACAAGATTATCCGCATGACATTCCGCTTGAGCGTATCCGGGTCTGGTTTAATGCCAGCGGCTTGGCCAATGGTTGTGACCTGATTGATCATATGCTAAGTACTAGCGCCAGGCGAATTCGGACTCGCGCCTTGTGTATGGCAACCGGGGCGGATTACCGCGGCCTTAAACAATTATTATCGAACCAAGCAGATTGGCATAAACCGTTCGTGATGCCTACTACGCTGCGGGTGGTGAACATACTCGGCGTACCCTTACTCAGTCATGTGCAACGGGCTTTGATCTCGCGGTATAACCGCCTTAAGCATTTAGGCCCGAATGATGGCATGGTGGTATTACATAAGGCCTATCTCCCCATTGGTCCGATCTATCCGTTGTGGGGGGCCGATCATTTTTTGCGGGACAGTAGGGTAATTCCGCTTCTATATCGGCTTTTTGGCTCTATGCGCAACAGTGACTAATTGCGATGGTATATCACTGGTAAGATGATTTAACCGCTGCGTTCGACGACGCCAGGGGCAAGCTGCGGGGTGGAAAGACGTGCTGCATATCTTTTTGCATCTTACGATCAAGCCATTTGTGTAGCAGCGAGAACATACCGCGTAACAGCGGATGACGCAGAGCAACGTGTGATTGTAGATTTAATAGCGCAGCGCGTTCCTGCGGTACATACGCCAACAGACCCGAATAAAAGAGCACGGCATTCAACGCTATTTTGTCCCGCATGAGGCGATGGTTCAAGGTCCGAATGTGCCCTGTTGCCTGCTGACAGTCCATCGTTTTGTGGCGCCAATAGGGAGCCATGCTATGTGTATTGCTATCGGTTTCTAGATCGAAGCGCTGTCTGTTTTTAGTATTAAGAATAGGCACCTGTGCGGCACGCGTGCTGAACGTCGCAAGATAATAAAAATCGGGTGGGTGCTGCCGCAAAAAATCATAGGTGTTTTCCAGTGATTGCTGCGTTTCACCCGGAAAGCCAACGATCAACGAGGCAACTGTGGTAATACCGTGTTGCCGACAGTTGTCGATGGCGCTGGCGTTTGCCATGACCGTGCAATGTTTGTTCATATTGTCTAAGATCGTCGCGTCACCTGACTCAAGGCCAATCTGCACTTGGTGCACCCCGGCACGTTTCATTAAGGCTACGATCGATTGATCGAGCAAGTCATCGGCGCGTGCATAGCAGATCCATTTTACCTGGATGCTATTTTCAATCAATAAATTGCACAATTCGACTAACCTGCGCTTTGGCATCGTGAAGAGTGAATCCAGGCAAGTAATATATTCGACACCCAGTACTTCTGAATAATATTGCCAATCACTGGCGATTCGATGTGCAGACATAAACCTGAATTTATTGTCAGAAAAAAGATACGGGTAATTACAAAAACTGCAAGTGTAGGGACAGCCGCGCACACTTTCGTAATAGATCATCGGGTAGTGCTGACGGTGATACTCCGCGGTGAGTTTCCAATTTGTGCGCGGCAGAAAATCGAGAGAGGTGGTTGGTGGATTACCGCTGGATAATATTGGGGTTGAATCAATCACAGTAACTTGACCGGTGCTTGGCGGAACTAAGTGACAATAACCTGAGCGTATCCAATCGACCAATGTCGGAACGAGGAATTCACCATGCCCTACTGCTAAGACATCCACACCCTGCATTTTTGTCCAGGATGGGTAGATGAGGCTGGTGAGTGCCCCGCCAATGACGATGTGATTGTGGTCGCGATGAATACATTTAACAATTAACTCAAGCTCACTGTAATCGCGCAAGTAGGTGGCGGATAAAAACACACAATCACACTCGGCCAACAATTGATCCATCCACTGGGATTGGATAACCAGGTCTGCGATGTTGGCAGTTGCAAATGGCATCTGTTGTTCCGCTAACAGGGTAACTAAGACAGCCTGAGTGAGGTCAGGGGTAGTGCAATTACCCTTTTCGGTGAATATTTTGTATTGGCGTATTTTTCGATAACTAGCTAGGAAATAATATATACACTTTTCTGCAATCAATGACAATATAGGCTCAATTGTTAGCGCCTTAATCTTTAAATCCAGCCAGGCATTTTTACTGTAGTTGGTTTGCATGAATAACTTGCGAGCGACTTGAAACAGCGAGGTTTCTTTTTCTGTTAATAGGCCACCGGTTAGTATCAACACTTTGTGTGAATCACGACTAGGCAGGGAAGTTATTGGTGCGGTGGAGGTCATCGTCGACTCAATGTATTCGCAGTAGTGTACCGTGGTTGGGTCCGATTAACAGCATTTGGCGTTTTGGGGAATAATCAAAATTATGATCCAGGTCCATCTCCAGGCCCTGGATAAAACTGGCTAGAATTATTTGCATTTGCCGCAGGGCCAAGTGTTCACCGATACATTTTCTGGCAGCAAAGCCAAAAGGAAAAAAGGCATGGTGATAGTCCTTGCCAGGGGCAAAACGCTCTGGCTTGTAGTCATACGGCGCGGGGAAAACGTCGGGGTTATGTTGGGCAAGGTAAACGCACGGTATGACATGGCTATTCATCGGGATGGGCTGACCAAGAATTTCAGTGTCTTGTTCAGCGACGCGGGTTAGGTGCACCACCACGGGGGATAACCGCATGCTTTCGAATATACACGATTTCAAGTAGGTTGACTTATCTTGACCCAGATTATTCATAACCTGCTGCGGGTCGGCCGTGTCGGCGACTAGTTGGTGATGCGTATCAGGATTTTGATAAACATGTAAAAAAAGCCAAGCCATGGTGACAGCGGTCGTATCATGTCCGAACAAGAGCAAGCTAAGTACCTCATTGAAGATTGATGCCACCGGAATCTCTGCGGAGGTGTTTCTATTTTCGTCGATTAAGCCGTCCAGTAAACAGGGCTGAGGAAGGTAAGCGGCGTTTTTGCGTAAGCCAATTTCAGCAACGATAAAATGGTACAAGGCCTTGCGGTTTGTGACTAATCTGCCCCAGGGGGTTACCCTGCCAAGATTAATATGGAATATTTTTATAAAGAGGTTCAGCGGATTGTGAAAAGAACCACAATACTGGTTAACGAGCTTAGCCAAGTGCGTTTCTTTTTCCACGCCGAGATGTCCAAAGATAAGCCGAATGATGACCGTGAGCGTTATTTTTCGCACCTCCGTGGCCACGGAAAAAATAGACTGGATTTTTAGGGTTTTTATAGATTCTGCGGTGACGGCATGGGTTACTGCATCGAATTGCTGCACAAAACTAGGTTTAAAAAATGGCGCTAAAATTTGACGGCGCGTCTGGTGTGCGTCGCCTTCAAGAATTATCAGTGAATCGTTGCCAAACAAGGGTCGCAAGGCGCGGGTGCCACGGCCACCGATCAGGTGCTTATTTTTGATGATTTCAGCTATATAAGTCGGGTCGCCGGTGATGAGGGACTCGCCCATTATGGGCAGGTCTAACAAGAAGGTTTGGCCATGCTGCAAAAGTGCTCGATCGAGAAAGGCATAGGGTTGGTTTAACCATGCCCAGCTGTTACGCAGTTTGTTTCCGGTCAGCTTCGCTATCATTACACTTCACTCGGTAAGGGGTAGTACTAATGTCGTGCACCAAGTGAGGCTGTGTTTGTTGTAACAACAATGCTTTGCTAGCAAGAGCCGTTTTACGACTGTGTGACACTTGGTTTTATCACTTTGGAGTTCGCTGTCTATAGTAGGCTTAACAGTAGTTATTAATATACTATTAGTCACAGGGGGCGAACAACACTTTACCTGACTATTCAATCCGATCAACGGCAGCAGTTTTGATTAAGACGCCCGCTAAAATCCTGTCCCGCTTAGAGAAATCTGGTATATTGTAAGTTAATTGAGGTTTGTAGAAAAATACGGCAGATAACCAAAGGAGTGGGTAAAAAAACGTGGTCATTTTACTAGAAAGGCATCGCTTTTCGAATATGCCGCCGACAGGGATGCACCTTGCTTATTCTAGCGAGTGTCCAGATCTTAGGCATAGTTACTCTGCGGGGCTTGGTACCAACAAATGAAAAATACTAAGGACCTGCGTGGTATTATTTTTTGTTTGCTTTGTTTATCAATGCTTCTGCTACCGTTTGTTATTCAGCCAAAACAAGCTTATGTTCCGTTCTGGGTGCTATTCTCAGGAATATTATGTTTCAATGCCTGCATCATTAACCACAATCACACCCACACCGCAATATTTACCACCCTTGGTCTGAACCGTTTCTTTGGCATTTTACTTACCCTGGCGAAGGGACACACCTCTGCCGGTGTGGTTTTGGCGCATAGTTATAATCACCATGTGCACGTAGGAAATGCACAAGACTGGATTCGTCCGGAGTTGGCGGGCAGGGGTTACGGTGTGCTGCGTCTGCTCACTTACGTGGTGAAAGCAATTATTGAAATGAAACGCAGTAAAAAGCCGTGGATGCAGGATATGCTAGCTGATACGGTGAAAGATGCCCTTAGGATCGAATTGTTGATATTACTGTTGTTCATTTCATTATTATTATTCATCGATTGTTTTAGTTTTGCTGTTTTTGTGCTTGTGCCCTGGTTAATGGGTCTGGGTAGTCTTATTGGGGTTAATCTACTGCAACATGACAGCTGCGAGCCTCGCTCAGACATTAATCATTCCAGAAATTTTACAGGACGCATCGGGAATTGGATGTTCTTTAACAGCGGTTTTCATACCGCCCACCACCTGCACCCAGAGCTACACTGGAGTGAGCTACCCGAATATCATCAACGCCACCTTGCGCAGAGAATCAATAAGGATCTGGTACAAGATTCGATATTAGTATTTTTATTTAGGAGTTATATCTTTACAGGTCGATTAACTAAAGGAGCACAAAAATGAGAATCTATTTACTGGTTTTTTTCGCGGTTTTTCTCTCGGTAGCACAGGCAGAAGAGGATCCCCATGCAGCCGATCGAGAAGCCTTACGAGGTATTCTCGGTAATATGGTAATAGCATTAAACAAACACGACTTTGATTTAACCGCAAAAAACTTGCACCCGAATGGTATCGTGACTTATTACAATGCGGAAGTGACGGTGGGGCACGAAAAGAGCAGGGAATATTTCAACCGCATGATAGCGCAATCCAACGCCGTTGTTAAAGAATACCACCTCAAGGGCGATGTCAGCGCACCAGCCCTGTTTTATGGCGATACGGCAGTGGCCTATGGGACAACCGAAGAATATTTCAAATTAGCGGAAGGTCTGGAGTTTACCTTGCATGGACATTGGAGTTCAACTATGGTCAAGAGCGCAGGTGAGTGGAAGATCGTGATTCTGCATTTTTCCGCAAATTTATTTGATAACCCACTGCTCAACGCTGCCAAAAAATTACAATGGATCATTGGTGGGGCCACTTTTCTTGCCGGAATGTTAATCATGTTTGTCTCTATGAAATTCATGCGAAAAGGCAAATAAATAGCCTAAATGCAGGCCAAAACCATTCCAGCACGAATCAATTTGATCATTGCCACAGGGGTGGTTACTGTGGCGGTGAGCTTACTGTGGTTGGCATCGAACCTAGATTTAATCTGGTCAATTCCGTTGGGCGTTGTTTATTCTTTTGTGCTGCTGACAAATTATGCCTTAATGCATGAAGCAACCCATGATGTATTGCATCCTAATCCCAGGCTAAATGCACTTATCGGCATGTCGTTGAGTTGGTTATTTCCTATGTCATTTACCGTATTTAAGGTGTCGCATGTGGTGCATCACTGCTGTAATCGTACCGATCACGAAATGTTTGATTGTTTTTATCTAAAGGACAAAAAAATAATAAAATATATCCAATGGTATGGTCTGCTAACCGGATTATGGTGGCCTTTGATCCCAATTGGTAATATTCTTCTGGCTATCCAGCCACGCCTGCTCAGGACGAGGCCGTTTCAACAGGCACGAACCACAGCGGTGTTGTTTAATCACTATGATCCAAAGTTAACGCTGCGACTCCGGCTCGAAGTTATTTCCGGTCTGGTATTCTGGGTTGTGTTGATTACTTCTTTAAATATACGGTTGGAGACACTAGCGATTTGCTACGCCTTTTTTTCCATTAATTGGTCAACCCGCCAGTATGTTACGCATGCCTTTAGTGTACGTGATGTTAAAAATGGCGCACATAATTTGAAGGTCTCGCGGCCCATGGCATGGCTACTACTACAGGGACAATGGGATCTCGTACATCACCAGCACCCACATGTTTCATGGATCCAACTGGCCGAGTTGGGGGCGCAAAGCAGGAGGCCCATAAGCTATATCAAACAATATTTGCGCCTCTGGAAGGGACCGCAGCTTTGTACGGAACAAGGACCGGCGATCTTGCCACACAGCGATTACCAAGCCATGCACTAAGATGCGCAGACTTACTTCTCCGCAGATTATTAAATACCGAGCCGCGCAGCAGGTCAGCCCTGATCTTATATTTATTACACCGGATAAAACACGGCCGTTTATCCCGGAACAGTATACTCAGTTATATCATAGCAAAATGTATCAGATACTAAGTAGCAATCAAAAACTTCGTTACAATCAACTCTATGCCGCGAGAACAAATGAACAATTCATGTTCTTTGAAAGCGGATTCACTATGTCAGTCATACAAAACATGATGGACAAAAATATTTCCTTGGCAAACAGGGAGCTGACGATTTGCCTGAGTGAGTTATTGCTTGAAGAACAACAGCATTTCCACATGTTCAGGAATCTAAATATAGTGACCGAGCCGCAATTATATGCAAGCAATTTCTATTATTTTCTGCAGTTGAATAAATGGGAAAGGATTGCCTTATCCATCGCAGGTCGTTTCCCTGAACAACTATTAGCGATGTTATGGCTGGTACTCATCATGGAAGAATATGTCGTACAATTTTCCAAGGAAATGGTCGGCCAAGAGAAATCGTGTAAGTTAGGGCTGTTTGATGAAAACTATGTTCAAGTGCATCAGCGTCACTTAAAAGATGAGGCGCGGCACGTACATATCGATGCGAATCTAATCGATTATGTTTTCGAGAAAACGACAGGATTAAAGAAAAAACTCAATGTAAAACTACTCAGGTACTTACTTAGGGCGACATTACGACCACGTCATGCAGGGCTCAATGTCATTCAGCAGTTGCTGAAGGAGTTCCCAGAGCTGCTGCCTCATGCAGCGGGCCTAAGGGCTACAGTTAACGACTATACGTATGATCCGTGTATTTTTCAGATGATCAACAATCCGACTAAGCTACCGTTGCTACATGATCTATTAGAAACCTATCCAGAATTTAAACAGGCCTTTGTTTTTTAAGCGCGATGAGCAGCATGAAAATCAAGAAGCGTCGCGTATTATTACTGCTGATAAATTACTATACGGCAGTGTATGTAATTATAGCCGTGCTCGTCATTTACCACGGTGGGTTTACAGCAAGAGAGCTGCTTATCTACTTGCTCATTTGGATTTATATTTTTCCACCGTTGCTATGTAGATTGGTGATCTTTCTATATGGCCGGCCAGTTGGGATCGTGAAAGCAAATTCAGCGCTCTTTATGCGGTGGTGGTTTTTGACGCAACTGCAGATGGTATTTGTGCGACTCCCCTTTCTGGAAGAAGTCTTACGCATTTTTCCTGGAATTTACAGTGCCTGGCTAAATTTATGGGGCGCGAGAGTCAGCTTATTTACCTATTGGTCACCTGCGGTGACCGTAACCGATCGTTATCTTATCCATATCGACCATGGTGCGGTAATCGGCGGCGGATGCAGAATTGGCGCACATATACTTATGGTGGATAAAAATGGTGAGAAATATTTAACGTTGGCACAAGTACAAATAGACAAAAATAGTGTTATCGGTATTCATGCAGCCATTGGACCTGGCTGCCATGTCTATCCAAATGAAACGATACCTGCCGGAAAAATATTAAAGCCTTTTTTTGCATGGAAAGACGGTAAAATTCTGCGTCCAGTGGATTTATCGCCAGCAACCCAGGCTCTTGGATCATGATTCATTTTGTACATTGCAACATGTCACCTGGAGACCATCGATAGATGAGAACAATAGTCAGAAAAATATGACGGAACACAGTCCAGGGGCGCAAGTTAGCAAAGCACCCAGTCGCGTCTTGTCAATTCCAAACATTACAAGCTTTCAGCTGTATCTCAAATATAGTCTTCTCATCAGTGTGTTGTTTGTTATGTGTTATGGGCTGTGTAACTATTTAACTGATTACCGCTTCAATCGCCACGCCCTGTACTGGGACTGGGAGTTAGCCATTCCCTTTGTGCCTTGGATGATTTGGGGTTATGCATCGATGCTTGTTTTGTTCCTGTTTCCGGTATTTCAACTCGATACACAAAGAATACATCGCCTGGGCATGCAGCTCATTGTGGCTATTCTGCTTGCGACGGGTTGCTTTTTGATCTTTCCCGCGGAGTTGGGTTTTAGTCGTGCTCTGCCGGAAGGGGGATACCAAGCTGTGTATCGATTTATTTTCATGATTGATTATCCGTATAATTTGGTCCCTTCTCTACATATTGTATTTAGTAGCTTGATCATACTTGCCTTACTGGAGACCGCGACACCGAGCTGGAAACCGATTTATTTGGCATGGTTAGTGATAATCGGGGTATCCGTGATTCTGGTGCATCAACACCATTTGCTCGACGTCGCAAGTGGATTGTTATTGGCATTGTTTAGCCGTTTTATCATTGGCAGGTTGCGTTTTGCAGTTTTAGCGTAGCTGCTATCCGACCAGGATGGCACTTAGTTAGGAGCGCAACCCAGCTAATTCACTACATGCACCTCGAAAACCTGGCATCCCGTCATTCCCATATTGCGGGATGTGAAGAAAAACCTGAGCATGACCTTTACTAATTGCCATTCCCATCAGACCGAAATTCCGAGGTATACACCTCATCGGCCGCGATATTATCTATCATCCATGCGGTATTCATTCTGTCATGCCACGTAAAAACAAACGCCGCGACAGCGGTTTGAGATTTTCTGCTGTCAATTCAGTCAGGCACACTAATTCATCGCCTTGGTGATATTGAGGATTGCACTGCAGAAAATATTGGACTTCGGACCTGGCCATATCTTCTACCGGTATGTGTGCCCAGTCCCGCAGTAAATGGCCACGCGTTTCCGGGAAACGGATCAAGCCGCAACTTTCATCATAATAGTCACCAAACCGGGAGTAGGCGAAGTCATTCATGATGTCACGAATAGCAAGCGGTGTCGGGTAGCCATGATGAGGATAATATATTTTACTGAAGGCCGAGAGATATCGATAGGTACGATGGCCCTTCACAATCAAAAACCAATATAAAGGTAGAGTGGGTGCTTGTGCCTTGATCTGCCCGGCAAAACGTAACCAGATGAAGGCCAGTTTCTGCTGGCCCCAATAATCATGATCAACGATGGTGTCGCCTGAAAATATGGCGCGAATGGGCCGCGATGGTGTTGGCTCGATGATGGCGAGGGTGGTAAATCCATGTATCTGCGCCTGCTCATCCTGGAGCAATAACACAAAATCCTTATTGTTTAAATCAGAAAAGAATATCTGTTCACTGGTGCCGGAGTAATATTGGCGATAAAGCGCAAACATGGCACGCGACTCAGCAGTGGAGAGTGAGTCCACTTTTAACACGCTCGCATGTAACTCGGCCTTGGTTGCTTGGGTTTGCACGATGGTTCCGGCTTAGGTAATTATTTCTATGGAATATATCATAAAGACGCTGCTTGTAGCGCAATATGCCAACCTGAATCAGATTAAATGATCGCTTCGGAATGCTGCCGTGGCTTTTCTGGTTTCATTAGGGCAAGTTAAACCGAGTCGTTGCGCCCATCTAAATAACTGTTCCCAATTCCTATTCACCTGATTAAATACCAATTCAGGTGGTTGCTGTTGGTAGGTCGGGCTTCAGCCCGACACGCCAGCCGCATTAGGCAAAGGGTGAGAGGAGACATCGGTTGTTCGGCCTTGATAATGCACAATGCCAGGGATCGCACAAGCGGTTGCCTTGCCAGGGTTAGTCCGGTGGTATATCTGCTTTCGTCGGGTCGGGCTGGCCGCTCCAAGACATCCATGCCTTCGCGGCATTCGTACATCCTGTACATCAAGCCCGACCTACATAACATTTACAATGTAATCCGTCACTTTGATGAGTGGATACCATTTAGGAACAGTTATTTAGATGGGGTTGCATTCTATTTATTATGTATTGCACTATTCTATTTTCGGCGGATAGGCGATAGTCGGGGATTGGCCACTATCTAACAGGCGTCGAACGTGGTGTATTGATGATATTTACCAACGTATTTGAAAAACAGTACTACACTATTAAAACCGAATAACACCGGTTGCTAGTGGCCTCCATTTGAATGGATTCCGGCGCGTACTGTGTTTGGTCGGAACGACACGTTGCAGTAGAAGGATGTTTATTTTTAAATTGCGGCTACTTACAAAGGAATCGGCAATGCGTATTTTACCCAAATTATTTATCTGCGTGTTGGCTGTTTTTGCACAGCCTGCTTATGCCGAAGATGTTTTAATTGAAACCGCGCATTACCCCAATGCCGAACCCATTCCTTATATCCTCAACGCGAACAAAACCACACCGAAGTATGTGATTATCCTATTTTTGGGTGGCGACGGTCGTGTCGACCCTCATATGGAGGAGGGCAAACTGGTTTATGCGCTAAAAGGTAATTTTTTGTTGCGCGAGCGAAAGATTATTGTCGATGAGGAGTTTGCCACGGTTAGCACCAATGCCGGTCCGAGCGCGGAGCGTATTCAAGGTGTGATTGATGATATTAAGCAACGTTTTCCAGTCGCGCAGATTTACCTGATGGGGACGAGCAATGGCACCTTTGCGACCATGTCCTTGGCCGAGTATCTGGCAGATAAAATCGCCGGTGTGATCCATACCTCGTCGTTGAATCGCATCTCATCCTTTAATGCCAAGGAGTATAAAAATCGTCAGTTGATGGTGCACCATAAAGAGGACGGCTGTCATGTCACGTTATTTGATTCTGCGCAGAGCGCCCATGAGAAATACGGCAACGACTTTATTGTTATGCAGGGCGGGATTTCTGTGGGTGATCTGTGTCAGGCACGCGCGCATCATGGTTACAACGGCATTGAGGCCGAAACGGTTGCGGCAATTAAGCAGTGGATCAAACAAGGCGAGAAGAAATAAAAAATATTTGGTAACTCAACCAAAATAACAGTACTGTCAGCTCCGCGAAACGGAACTGACAGTCTTGAGATGACGATTAGCCGGTGCTGGAACTGCGTTCGTAGCGTTTACGTTCGTTTTCTTTCAGGTAACGTTTGCGCAGACGCAGGCTATGTGGGGTGACTTCCACCAATTCATCATCGTTAACAAATTCAAGCGATTGTTCTAGGGTTAAACGGATGGGCGGAACCAGGATGATGTTTTCATCGGTACCCGAGGCGCGCATGTTAGTCAGCTGTTTGGCCTTCATTGGATTGACGACCAGGTCGTTATCGCGTGAGTGAATGCCGACGATCATGCCTTCATATAGCTCTTCACCTGGACCAATAAACAAGCGACCACGTTCTTGCAGATTAAACAGGCCGAAACCCACCGAGGTGCCCTGACCGTTGGAGATCATTACGCCATTGATGCGATTCGCCAATTCCCCTTTTTTGATCGGACCGTAATGATCAAAGGTCGAATACAACAAACCGGTACCGGCGGTGGCAGTGAGGAACTCAGTACGGAAACCAATCAAACCACGCGAGGGGATCATATAATCTAACCGCACCCGGCCTTTGCCATCGGGGTCCATATTCAGCAAATCACCTTTGCGTAGGCCCAATTTTTCCATGACGGTGCCTTGATGTTGTGATTCCACATCCAAGGTTACAGTTTCATACGGTTCATTCGCAACGCCATCGATCTCTTTAATAATAACTTGTGGGCGTGACACCCCCAGCTCAAAACCTTCGCGGCGCATGTTTTCAATCAACACGCTCAAGTGTAATTCGCCACGGCCGGAGACACGGAATTTATCCGGGCTGCCGGTATCTTCCACACGCAACGCCACGTTATGGATCAGTTCGCGGTTGAGGCGATCACGGATCTGGCGGCTGGTGATGTATTTACCGTCTTTACCGGCAAACGGCGAATTGTTTACTTCAAAGGTCATGGTGACGGTGGGTTCATCCACGGTCAGCGGTGGCAATGCTTCTACCTTGCTGGGATCACAAAAGGTATTGGAGATTTGCGGGGCTTCGATACCGGTTATCGCGACGATATCACCGGCGCTGGCCTCCTCCACTTCATGCCGATCCAAGCCATGAAAGCCGAGCACTTGTAAGACACGACCGGTGCGAATTTTGCCTGCATCGTCAATGACGCTGATACTTTTGCCGGGTTTGATCTTGCCGCGGGAGATGCGGCCAATCGCAATGGCGCCGACATAACTGGAATACGCCAGTGTCGATACCTGCATTTGGAACGGGCCATCGACATCGACATTCGGGGCGGCGACGTATTTGACAATGGTTTCAAACAACGGCGTCATGTCGCCGCTGCGGACATCCGAGGTCAAACCGGCATAGCCATTTAACGCCGAGGCATACACCACGGGGAAATCAAGTTGTTCATCAGTGGCGCCGAGTTTGTCGAACAGATCAAAGGTTTGATTCAACACCCATTCCGGGCGGGCGCCGGGGCGATCAACCTTGTTAATCACCACGATGGGCTTCAAACCTTGCGCGAAGGCCTTGCGGGTGACGAAGCGGGTTTGTGGCATTGGCCCATCCACTGCATCGACCAATAATAAAACGGAATCGACCATCGACAAGACGCGTTCCACTTCGCCACCGAAGTCGGCGTGGCCGGGGGTGTCGACGATGTTAATGCGGTAATCTTTCCACACCAGCGCGGTGTTCTTCGCCAAAATGGTAATGCCGCGTTCTTTTTCCAAATCGTTGGAGTCCATGATCCGTGTGCCCATTTGTTGATGGGCGGCAAAGGTGCCGGACTGCTTCAAGAGCTGATCGACCAAGGTGGTTTTGCCGTGGTCAACGTGAGCGATAATAGCGATATTGCGTAACTTCTGGATCATGGTACTGCCTAAGGGGGTTAACAAAAGTCGCGCATTATACAGGCAAATTGGCCTATGGGACTAGGGCTAAGTGGGGCAGGATCCTATTAAATTTATGTGACGGTCACGGCCTTTCGGCTATTTCCAAGGGCTCGGCCTCGTGCCGTCGCCTCGTGGGTGTAAAGACCGCGGCCAATCACGGCCGTTTTAGCCCGGCGGCCACTGCATGGGCCGACCGGCCAGCAGGTGTAAATGCGCATGAAACACGGTCTGGCCGGCCAGGCGATTGCAGTTCATGACCAGGCGATAACCCTCCTCATCGACCTTTAACTGCTTGGCAATCTTCGCCGCCGCCAGCACCAGCTGGCCAATCAAAGCGGCTTGTTCGGGCTGGAAGTCGTTGGCGGTGGCCACGTGTTGGCGCGGGATGCACAGGATGTGGTGCGGTGCCTGTGGATTCAGATCACGAAAGGCCACGACCTCGTCGTCCTGATACACCAGTTCACTTTTTATTTCGCCGTTGGCGATTTTACAGAAGATGCAGTTATTCATTATCATTTCCTCTTGCTGCCGAGACAGACGTGTTTTTGATCAAGTAGTTAGTTTCTTTTTATAGACTAATATAATGTGTCGTGTGAACTGGAGCCTGTTGCATCCCTGCCGCCCCTGTCCGGCGGTGCGTCCAACCGTAGGTCGGGCTTCAGCCCGACAATGCAGCCGCGAGATTCGCCTTGCCGATAGTCGTCGTTGTTTCAGGTAAACAACGCCAACACCCCGGTGTAGCCATACAAGCGATTCCCGGAAATCTCCCCGTTCGCATAAAATCCTACCAGTGGGATGTCGCCGATGCGATCGGCGATCAATTCCAGCTCGCGGGAGGGGCTGCCAAACATGTGTTGACCGCGACCCAGGCAGGAAAAATACAGGCCACCTTTGATCTTCAGGCTTGCGCGTGCGTGGACTTTGTCGACCATGCGACGCAAATCTTCTTCGGCGGAGTTACGGTCGCGTTTGCAAAACATGATCGGGGTGTCCACGCTTAAGTATTCTCCGATTGCGATGGCGCCCGTGTTGGGATCGATACCAATGATATTTCGCACCAGATAATCCCCCGTGTCCGCTTCCTGCACCGGAAACCCGGCGAAGATGTAGCCACTGATGCGTGATAAATCCCGCGCCAAGACCTCACCCACGGTTTCTTTCATCACCTCCAACGCGGGGCGATGGTCGATGGTCACGGCGATATTGCCATCGCATTGGGTCAATTGATGCACCTTGCCCAACGGGGTACAACCTTGCGTCAGTCCGGTGACGATCGGTACCTGATCATCAAAGATCACGCCGGACAGCGTGCCCTCGCTGATCTCATCGGCAATTTGATAATACAGATTACTCGATGAAGTGAGGCCACCAAGCAAATAACCATTACCAATGCGATCGGGCAGGTGTTGGATCAGTTTGGGCAACTGGCCATTGCGGGGGTCACCGTGCACCACCGCAACATGCACGCCGTCGCCGGACCGCTGTGCGGGTATATGTTCAATGCTGCTAAAGAGCTGAAAATGCTCGCGTGCAATATCCGTCAGCAACATCACCATTGCCGGTTGCTGTAAATATTCATGCCGCGTGCAGCACACCCCCATGCCAATGGTGCCTACCCAGTGCGGCACGGCGGTGCGTTGTTTGAGCTGGTCCAGGATAAAAGTCAATTGCGCGGCGTGTTGATCGGTCACATAGAGGAAAGCCAGAGTGGTTTCCGCAGGGATAGCGCCGAGTTGTGTCAGGCACTCTTCAAGGGCCTGGCTGACATTTTTTTGTGAACTGTGGGCAAGCAGGAAACGATTCATACGGTGATTCCCGGGCAATAGTTGAGAACGGTGTTGTCCTACGAATCGCGGGCGAAAAAAAAGCCGGGTGGTCCCGGCTTTTTCCCAGCGTGATTACTTGCCGCCTTTTTGTTTCTTTTCCACCAGCTCACGAATAATCGGATTAAGGATCATCTCCATCGCAAACCCCATCTTGCCGCCGGGCACGACGATGGTGTTGGGCCGCGACATGAAAGAATCCTGAATCATGGTCAGCAAATACGGGAAGTCGATATTTTGTGGTTTGCGGAAACGAATCACGATAAAACTTTCATCCGGGGTGGGAATGTCACGCGTGATGAAGGGATTGGAGGTATCCACGGTCGGTACGCGTTGGAAGTTAATATCGGTGCGCGAGAATTGCGGCGTGATGAAATGGATATAGTCATCCATGCGGCGCAAGATAGTATCGACAATGGCGTCGGCGGAATAGCCGCGTTGCGCGTTGTCGCGGTGGATCTTCTGGATCCATTCCAGATTTACAATCGGCACCACACCCACCAGCAGATCGACAAATTTGGCGACATCAACCTGACCATCTACCACCCCGCCATGCAAACCTTCATAAAATAATAAGTCGGTTGCTTGCGCGATGTCTTCCCAGGGGGTGAATTGACCGGGGGTTAATTGCGTGCTCAGCCGCGCATTGTGTTCGGCGGCCTCCGCCTCACTGTGCAAATAATAACGGCGGCGGCATTTGCCCGTCTCACCGTAATTCTTGAAGGTGTCCGCCAAGGTATCGAAATGATTGGCCTCGGGGCCAAAATGGCTGATTTGTTTGTCATTGGCCGCGTATTCTTCAATCGCTTTCTTCATGGAGGCACGGTCATAGCGGTGATAGCTATCGCCTTCAACGATCAACGGATTGATCTTCTCGCGGAAGAAAATGTGTTGAAAGGCATTCTTCACCGTGGTGGTGCCGGCGCCCGATGAACCGGTCACGGCGATAACCGGATGGATGGCAGACATAATTGCTCCTTAACGTGGCAAAATTGAGTAGGTTTCGAGCCGGGGCAGGCGGCTAACGCTAGGCCTTGCGCACCCCGGTCACCAAAATTCAGTCGCCTATTCTACGCAAATCAAGAGGCTAAGTAACCCTCAATAGGGGAGAGGCGGCGCCTATCGGCACCGGCTTTTGGGCATGGGGTGAGCCACACGAGAAAGGTAAGTGGCCACTTAGGTTGAGGAAATTCCGCATTGACTGGCAACGCGGGGTTAGGCTGATTTTGTGGCGCGCCGTCCCATTATTCGTGATGCAACACAAATGCCTTTTCAACGGTGAAGTTGCCCACGCCGCGATGACTGGTCATGGTCCAGCCCTGGGCGTTTAAAAACGTGGTCAAGTCGCGATTCATTTCGGGATTGCCGCAAATCATCACCCGATCCAGTTGCGGGTCGACCGTTGGCAAATTATTCATCGTGCAGACGTTACCGGATTTGAATAAATCCGAGCAGCGCTGGTTGACCGCAAACGGTTCGCGCGTCACGCTGGGGACATAGATCAGGCGCTCACTGGCGAGGGCTTCGATTTCTTGTTGATACGCCAGTTCTTTTACGGTGCGCACGGTGTGCATGAGAATGACACGCGCAAAAGACTGATAGGTCGCGGCATCACGGATCAGGCAGATGAACGGCGCCAGGCCCGTTCCCGTTGCTAACAAATAGAGGTTGCGGCCGGGTTGTACATATTTAAGTGTGAGACAACCCGTGGACTTGCTGTTGACCCACACACCATCGCCCTCGCGCACCTTCACCAAGCGGCTGGTGAGCAGTCCATCAGGGACGTGAATACTTAAAAACTCCAGGTGTTGCTCGTCATTGGTAGAAACAATCGAATAGGCGCGGCCAACCAGTTTGCCATCGACGCGCAGGCCGATGGTGACGAATTCACCGTTCTCGAACTGAAATTCTTGTGGGCGGGTCGTGGTAAAACTAAACGTTTTATCCGACCATTGGCGGACGGAGGTGACACGTTGTTCTGAGTACGGCACTACTAAACTCCTGGGGTGACGAGAATATGTAACGGACCGAGTGCCCATTACGAAGAAACGGCTGCATTTTACCTCTTAGACAATAACTGGCGCAAGACTGAGCCGCAGCGACAGGACGCAAGCCGTTGCCGAACAGGCTATCACCTAACCCATCACGCTTTCTAAATATCGCTGTTGACAACTGACCTGCGGTCATTTAACTTTCACGCTAACTGACTCAGGGTCATTTATGATTCGAAAATCGTTTTGTCCATTTCAGCAGCGTGCCTTGAGTGCCGAGGCCAAGTTTGAGCGCCGCATGACGATCTTGAATGCCGCAGACGAGCTGTTGAAGCGTCAGGGCCGGCCCGTCATCGCCGTGGCCGAGGTCGCGAAGCGCGCCGGTGTCGCCAAAGGCACGGTCTATTTGTATTTCAAAACCAAGGAAGAGATCTTTTTAGGTCTGCACGAGTTATGGCTCAATCGGAAGTTAGATGCATTTGCGGTGTTGCTGCACGACCCCAGCACTGAACTGAATGGCTTAATCATCGGGCAGGCGATGGCAACTGTGATGACTGCCGAACCCCACAGCCTGGTCATTGCCTCTACCTGTCATAGCTTGATGGAAACCCATATTGAACTTGCGGCGGCCTTTGAATTCAAGCGGAAGCTGGCACTACGCCTTGGTTCACTGGGTAATCTTATCGAGCAACGTTTTCCGCATCTTGTCCCTGGCAACGGGGCACGCCTGTTGATCCGTGCCTATGCCACCACACTGGGGTTATGGCAACTGATGGATACCACTTCGCGTTGGCGCAAGTTGGAGCTATCAAGTGATCTGGCGGTATTTAAAGCCGATTTTGCGACAGAGTTGAATGCCGCGTTGGTTGCCTTATGGCGCGGTGCGTTGGACATAGCTGAGAGGAAGTCAAAATGAAATCTGTATTCATCCCGTTGTGTATAGTCGCAAGTCTGACTGCCTGCAATCGTGCTAGCGAAAAAACAGAGGATGCGCGCGCGGTGAAAACCGTTACTGCGGTGTCGGCGGATGCGGGCATGGTGATGGCATTCGCGGCGGAGATCCAACCACGCTATGAAAGCGAGCTGGCGTTTCGCGTCGGCGGTAAACTTTTAGCACGCGAGATCAATTTGGGTAGCCGCGTTAAACGTGGACAGGTAATGGCACGCTTAGACCCCGCGGATCTCAAGCTCTCTGCCAAGGCGGCACAGGCGCAAGCGGCATCGGTGGATGCCGATTACATCTATGCCAAAGCCGAATTGGATCGCTACCAACAATTACTTACGCAAAAGGTTGTCAGTATCGCCGCGTTTGAAGTGAAGAAAAATGCCTATGAGGCCGCGCTGGCAAAACTTAACGCGGCCAAGGCACAAGCGGCAGTGAGTGAAAACCAAGCCAATTACACCACGCTGCTGGCTGATTATGATGGTGTGATTACGGCAGTGAATGCCGACCCCGGTCAAGTTGTTGCCGCGGGTCAACCGATTGTGAAACTGGCGCGTACCGAGGCCATGGATGCGGTAGTGAACGTCGCCGAGAGTCAGATCCAAGCGGTGCGTGGTACCAAGCGGGTGCAAATCAGTTTGTGGTCACAGCCGGATAAACTTTATAGCGGCCAGATCCGTGAAATCGCCGGTGCGGCGGATATCGCCTCGCGCACCTACGTGGTAAAACTGCAAATTGATAAACCGGATAGTGCGCTTAAATTGGGGATGACGGCCAGCGTGGTATTGCACGGCACGGATCAAATTGCCAGCAGCGCGACACTCCTACCACTGACCGCACTGTTGCAACAGCAACAGCAACCCGCTGTGTTTGTGATCAATCCCGATAACCATCTTAGCTTACGTCCCGTGATTGTGGCGCAATACCGCGAACAAGCAGTAGTAATCGCCTCCGGGTTGCGGCCGGGCGAACGCGTGGTGGCCGTCGGCGTGCATAAATTACGTGAGGGTGAAGCGGTGACCCCGATTCCCGAAGGGAGTTTGTTCGCCACCGATACTAAGCCAAGCACTTCTGCGGCGCATTAAATTCATATGACGACGCCATCGCGGTTTAATTTGTCAGAGTGGGCGCTGCAACATCGCGGCATTGTCTTGTATTTCATGGTGACGATCCTGTTACTGGGTGCTTGGTCCTATACCCGGTTGGGGCAATCCGAAGACCCGCCATTTACCTTCAAGTTAATGCTGGTGCGCACTGAATGGCCCGGCGCCACTGCGCGTGAAGTCGAACAAAAGGTCACGGAAAAGATCGAACGCAAATTGCAAGAACTCGATGGGTTGGAGACCGTCCGCAGTTTTTCACGGCCGGGGGAGTCGATGATCTTTGTCATCATTGATGGCGCTGTGCCAGCGGCACGCGTCCCCGAGTTGTTTTATCAAGTCCGCAAGAAAGTCAGCGATATTCATAATCAACTACCGGAAGGGACGCGAGGCCCGTTTTTTAACGATGAGTTTGGCGATACCTTCGGTAACATCTATGCCCTCTATGGTGAGGATTTCACTCCGGCTCAGCTCAAAGAGTATGCCGATGAGATCCGGCGGCGCTTATTACGGGTGGCGGATGTCGGCAAGATCGATCTGATCGGCGAACAAGAAGAAAAAATCTGGATCGAGGCCTCGACGATAAAATTGGCCACACTGGCGATCGATGTGCAGATGTTAATCAACGCCTTGAAGAACCAAAATGCCATCGCCGCGGCCGGGTATTTTGAAACCCCCAGTGATCGCATTTATCTACGCGTCGATGGCGGTTTCAAGTCCGTCGAGGATATCCGCGAACTCAATGTGCGTATCAATGGCCGCACCATTCGCATCGGTGATGTGGCCAAGGTAAGGCGAGGTTATACCGAGCCCTCGTCACCGCGATTACGTTACATGGGACACGACGCCATAGGCCTGGGTGTGTCAATGCGCAGCGGTGGCGACATTATTGCGCTAGGCCACCTGTTAGACAGTGAAGTTAACCAAATACATAAAATCCTCCCCGTTGGTTTGGAGTTTGTGCATGTGAATGATCAGCCGCGCGCGGTACGCGCATCGGTCTCGGTATTTACCCAATCGGTCGCGGAGGCCGTGCTCATTGTGCTGGCGGTGAGTTTTTTCAGTTTGGGTTTTCGCACTGGCTTGGTGGTGGCGATTTCCATTCCGTTGGTATTGGCGGCGACGTTTGCATTTATGTATCTGTTTGGTGTGGGGTTGCACAAGATCTCATTGGGCTCGTTGATCTTGGCACTCGGTTTATTAGTTGATGACGCCATTATCGCGGTAGAGATGATGACGGTGAAAATGGAACAAGGCATGGAACGCGCCAAGGCAGCGAGCTTTGCTTATGTCAGCACCGCTTTTCCGATGCTCAGCGGCACCTTGGTGACGGCCGCCGGTTTTTTACCGATCGCCACTGCACAGTCCACAACCGGTGAATACACCCGATCGATCTTCCAGGTCGTTACCATTGCCCTGCTTGTATCGTGGGTCGCCGCAGTCGTGGTGATCCCGTATCTCGGATATAAATTGCTGCCCGATCACCACGCCCCGTCTCCACCACCGGTGGAACGTTCACGTTGGTGGAGTGTGTTGTTGCATTTTAATGTTTGGATCCAAGAACGCACACAGGTATTTTATCAACGCTTTCGCCGTGTGGTCGAATGGTGTGTGTTGCATCGCCGGGTCGTGTTAATCACCACGCTGTTGACGTTTCTCGTGGCGCTGTTTGGTTTTAAGTATGTACCGCAGCAATTTTTTCCAGACTCCACCCGCTTGGAATTGTTGGTCGATTTAAAACTGGCCGAAGGGGCGTCGTTGAGTGCGACCGGCGAGCAAGGACGGTTGATGGAAAAATTGCTCGATATGCACACCACTGAGATCGAAAATTACGTCAGTTACGTGGGTACCGGTAGTCCACGGTTTTATTTACCGCTTGATCAGCAAATGCCGACCCCTTCCTTCGCACAATTTGTGATCACGGCCAAAGGTGTCGGCGCGCGTGAAACCCTACGTAGCAGTTTAATCGCCGCGTTTGCCTCCGAACAATTCCCGGCCTTGCGTGGACGGGTGTTGCGTCTGGAAAATGGCCCGCCGGTGGGATTCCCGGTACAGTTTCGGGTCTCGGGTGAAAATCTGACAACCCTGCGTGAGATCGCCAACCGTGTCGCTGCAGTGATGCGTGCCAACCCACATACGAACAACGTGCAATTCGATTGGGACGAGCAATCGAAGGTCATTCGCATGGAGATCGATCAAGCCAAGGCGCGCGCCTTGGGCGTTTCGTCGCAAGAGCTGGCGTTATTTCTCAACACTGCGCTTAACGGCATGGGTGCTACGTATTACCGCGAAAAAGACAAATTGATCGAGGTCATGCTACGGGGCGCGGCAGAAGAACGCGGACAACTGGCGTTGTTGGAAAATCTCTCCGTGCCCACCGCTTCGGGCAAACGCGTGCCGCTTGCGCAAGTCGTCAAGCTGCATTACGAATTTGAGGAGGGGATCATTTGGCGACGCGATCGCCTGCCCACGCTAACGGTGCGTGCTGATATTTATGGTGATATCCAGGCCCCGGTAGTCAGTGGTGAGATCGAACCCATGTTGGCGCCGATCAAGGCGAGTTTAGCCACCGGCTATCTGATTCAAACCGGTGGCGCCGTGGAGGAAAGCGCCAAGGGTTCAAAATCCATTGCTGCGGGGATGCCGTTGTTTGTACTGACGGTCTTGACGATTTTGATCTTTCAATTACGCAGTTTTCAGCGCGTTGCCTTGGTGGTGCTCACCGCGCCGTTGGGTATGATCGGGGTGACGGTATTTCTGTTGTTATTTAATAAACCCTTTGGCTTTGTCGCGCTGTTGGGCACGATTGCCCTGTTTGGCATGATCATGCGCAACTCGGTGATCTTGATCGATCAAATTGAACAGGATATTCGTCAGGGTGAAAGCCGCTGGAATGCCATCGTCGGTGCCACGGTGCGGCGCTTCCGGCCCATTGTCTTGACCGCCATGGCGGCGATCCTGGCGATGATCCCGTTAACCCGCAGCGCATTTTTTGGACCGATGGCGGTGGCGATCATGGGTGGTCTGTTCATCGCCACTGTCTTGACACTATTATTTCTACCCGCGTTATATGCCGCCTGGTTTCGGGTACGCAAAGATGAGCAGCAGCACACGACCTTGTTGTAATCCCAGTCGTGAGGTTGCGTGGCGGTGTTGGATTGTCTGCTGTCCTCACTCCTGCTGTTTATGGTTGGCAGAGAATCAATAGCACAATGGCCATGTCCGAGATTGCTGTTATTCGAAAGCGGGAGTAATGGGGGCTTAAAATACGAACTGACAATGGGTACACACCCTTTACAACCAATTTATAAATAGACATACTTCTACTGGAACATCGGAGACAGCGCAATTCTGAAAGGGACTTTCAACATACACAGGATGAGCAGCGCTTGCTGCTTTTGTGGCATAGAACGCCGTGTTAAGGAGGACCAACCATGGCACGCACTACTACCAAGAAAACCGTTATCCAAAAGAAAAAACCATCCGTTCGTAAAAAGAATACCCGCCGAAGTCCGTCGTCCCGCGTAACAGTACTGGTTGCCACCCGCAAGGGTGCATGGTTGTTGCACGGCGATGCGGCGCGCAAAACATGGCGCATCGACGGGCCGCATTTTCTCGGCCACATCATCAACCACGTGGTGCTCGACCCGCGTGACGGACGCACGTTACTGGCCGCCGCAAAAACCGGTCACCTCGGCCCCACCCTTTTTCGCTCCACGAACCTTGGCCGTACCTGGAAAGAAGCGGCGAAACCGCCCGCCTTTGCCAAGACAGAAAATGGCCGCGCGGTGGATCACACCTTCTGGCTGACACCTTGCCACGCCAACGAACCAAAGGCGTGGTACGCGGGGACTTCGCCGCAAGGATTATTTCGATCCGACGACGGCGGTGACACCTGGAAACCTTTTTCGTACATCAATGACGATCCGCAGTACCGCACGTGGATGGGCAGTGTGCAAGACGGCACGCCGGACGGACCCAAAATGCATTCGATCATTGTCGATCCACGAGATCCCAAGCATCTTTACTTCGCTATGTCAGGCGGCGGTGTGCATGAATCCGTGGATGGCGGCCGAAGCTTTGCGCCACTAGTGAAAGGAATGGAAGTCGTTAACGGTTTTGATGCGGCCAACATCGCGTTTCATGATCCACATTGCGTGCGACTCTGTCCGAGCAATCCGGATCGGTTGTATCAGCAGAATCACTGCGGCATCTATCGGCTTGATCGGCCGTCGGCCGAGTGGGTACGCATCGGTAAGAACATGCCAACGCGTATTGGCGACATCGGCTTTCCGATGGTGGTGCACCCGCGCGATGCGAACACCGTGTGGGTATTTCCCATGGACGGCCAAACCGTGTGGCCGCGCACCAGTCCGCAAGGCAAACCCGCCGCGTATGTGACGCGCAATGCTGGCAAGAGTTGGCAGCGACTCGATGCCGGTCTGCCGAAAAGCCAAGCCTGGTGGACGGTGAAACGCCAAGCCATGACGGCAGACACGCAGAAAACCATCGGCTTATATCTGGGAACCACCGCTGGCGAGGTGTGGATGAGTCGCGACGAAGGCAAGAAGTGGAATTGTATCGCGCGCAATCTTCCCGAGATCTATGCCGTGGAAGTCGCGGAAGTGCGCTGAGATTAACGCCATGCAGGTGCTGATCCCCAGTGCGCTGCACTCTTACACCAACGCGAGTCAAGTGGAGGCCAGCGGCGCCACGCTGGCCGAATTGCTCGTCGACCTCGATCGTCACTACCCCGGTCTGCGTTTTCGTGTGATCGACGAACAGGAAAAAATGCGCGCACACATGCGATTTTTTGTTAACGGCGAGCAGGTGTTTGATTTAACACACGCGTTGCACCCGACGGACGCGGTTTATCTCGTGCAGGCGTTGAGCGGCGGGTGATAGCGGTTGGGGGAGTCAGCGAAACAAAAATTTCACGGCACGCGCGCCAGGGGCGGTATTTTGAAATGCGTTAACAAACGGTTGCTCCAGAATGTCTTGCACACAGTCGGTTTATTCGTGATGTAACACAAACGCCTTTTCGACAGGCCTGTTGCCCGTTGCGAGGAACCGGCGCAGTTTACCTGGTACGACCTTGAAAGCAAACCGACTCAGCGTCTGGGTCGGCGCTCCACCGGCAGGCCCCACACCCCCATGCCGTGATTGCGGGCGATTTTTTCCAACGCGTGGTATTCAAACGGCGCATCCGGCACGGCCAGTGCCCAACCCCGTTCGAGCAGATAGGCCGAGAGGTTGATCTCATTGACTGTGCACACGGCGGTGATAGTGCCGTCGTCGTTGCGTGCGCGTGGCTCGCAATTTACAAAGTTCACGCCGATCTTGAAATCCAGCGCCAATGCCGCATGCGTGCTACAAGTCGGTGGCTGTTCGAAGTCACGGCACTGTTGCCCCGTGGCCGGAATGTAAATGCCGAACAAGCGATAAGTCTCGCCCCGGATCCGTAGCGAACCGTCGTCCTGCACGAAGGTGTAACTCGACACCGCGTAGGCCGGTGTCACCCACGGTAACCCGACGGCAAGCACCGCAAAAACGAGGATTATTATGCGACGGTTAAACATGGCAGACTCCGCAGGTAGATGTGACGTATATATAGAAGTAAGGCTAAACGCCATACTTCCCAACATAGCGTGAACCCATGCTGAATACAACCGCCATTCCCGAAAGATACTAACGTACCGCATGCGTGCGCGGTGAGAATGTACTGGTGGTGGCGCACGGCGCACTCTGGTCAAGTATCTGGATAATCCCATCAAAGCCGAGGTGGAACAGTTGGAGATACCGGCCGGTCAATTGCTTATTCATGACTTCAGCGGCAAATCCGACGCTAGTCACGATGTTTGCCGAATTACATGAACTGAAAAAACAACGGGGATTAATATTCAGTTGCATCATCGACTTTTATTAAAGGCAGGAAATAAATCTGCCCCGGTTTTTTTGCCTAACAGGTGCGGCGTAAGGAGCGTCCTGGTTGACGCACTTGATACTTATGATTCACCTGTGTTGGCACTCTCTATTATTCATTTTTATATTGTTGGTAAACATGCGCTATTTTCCTTTACCTCTATAACTCAGTCAATCGTTCCGCGGCCTTTTCGATGTGGTAAACGATATCGTAGTCGATATCCGGTGTGGCCAAGATGTTATTCAATTCTTGGAATAAACGCGCGCGAAACTCTGGGCCGGTATGTTCGGCATGGATGGTTTTGGCTAGGGCGGCACGAAGAAATTTCCGGTGATCCAGGCGCAGGGCTGCCAGCAATGCGGCTAAAAACAATTCCAGCAAATCCGTTCTGATTTTCGCAAACACATCATCAACCGCGGGATTATAACTTTCGAGAAGTTCGGTGAGCCAGTCCGCAATCCACATGTTCCGCATAAATTCTTCATTGGCCAGCAAGCGATGCAGGAGAACAATAAAGTCATTGAGCTCCGGATAGAGGGAGATAATATCTTTTTGAGCAAAGCGGAAGGCATCCTGTTCGTTATTCTTGTTATGGAACAACAAGGTGCTGGCGGCGCTTTCGACAACACCGAGTTCTTCCTGTTCCAATAACAGTTTCACCAGCGGTAGGTAAAACACCGCGACATTCTCACATTTGCGCCGCAGCATCGTGTCAACCAGTTCGGTGAACAATTTTAGCCGAGCTGCATTTTTCCCGTGGGTAAATGCCTGAATCGCACTTTCCGGCAGATCGGAATTCTCAACAGCCTGCTTCCAGGCTTCGCGACAGCCCTCGAACATGTCCAGTTTGATGGCCGTCTGTATTATTTCTTCCGGGCAGATTGATAAAAACTCGGGGAGCATCAAGCTGAATAATGCATGCCCATGATTGGCTTGACAGGTTTTGAGTAACGTAAGAACCTGTGTTTTATCGAGTTGGTGTTTGATACGTTCAAAGGTGAATTTTACAATTTCTTCGTTGGCTGAACTAATGCGTGAAAGCAGGGCGGGGAGCAGTTTGTCATTGACCGGGCTTTTTAATGTCCGCAGAACTTTAACAACAAGATCATCAGGCCCATTTTCAATAAATGGCGCAAGCTGTGTGGCCTGGTGCATCGCCAGCGCAATAACCGCCGTTTCAGTCCGCCAGTTGCTGTCGCTCGCCAGGTGGCGAGTAATCAGGTCCACATCCGCCGTACGTAAAGCGGCGGTAAATACTAAATCCGGATCACGGGAAGCCTTGGCCTCCTCGATCAATGCCTTTGCCTTGCCAATTTGCGCTACTAGGTTTTTGTCTGCCAGGGTATCTGCAAACTGCACGCAGGTTGCGGCGGCAGCGGCCCAATATTTGGCGCGCGGCTCATTCAAATGTTGTCTGCCTATTTCAGCCACGCGGTTCCAGTCAACCCAATTACTTATTGGTTGGGTGGCGCATCGCCAATGCGCGAGCGCTACCGCAGCCTCCAGGCGGATCGTTTCGTCCTCATGCTTCAGGGCCTTTATCGCGATTTTTATGAAATGGGCTGCTGCCGGCTGGGTTTCAGCAAAGTCCGTGTAGCGTATCCACGCCAAGCTGGCGAGGATTTGCGTCGTGGCGATCGGGCTGTGTTCCGCAATTTCTTTGATACGCTCGGGCTGATTACTATAGGGTCCACGTGGACCAGGCTGTAATTCTTTTTGCGCGGCTTCATCCAGTGGCAGACGTTTTATCAGTTTCTCCTCAAGCCGGTCCGTGTGGCCACGCAGGACTAAATACGTTTCACACAGGCGCAACTCTTCGGTGCGATTCAGGATGATGGCGAGGTGAGTTTGATAAAGACGTTGAAAATTTGCACTCTGTTCCGGATCAAGTTCGGCAAGACGCTGCGGCAGCGATAACTGATCGACCCCCGCGTTCTTGAGCATGCGGGCCGCACCGTACTGATTGAGAGGGACGAGACCGCAACCACAGCTACGACAAAACTTTCCTTGCGGCGTCCACTGGGTACACCAGGCACAGCGCGTTTCTTCCCGGACCGCGCCACCACAGTGACCGCACAGATCACCAGCACGCCAATCGATCGGTTGTGACGCGTCACATTGTTCACAGGTAATGCGCTGCATGAAATTCGTTACATCTTACGCACGCGATCCCACAGGCGTTGTTTCTTTTCCGCGTCCATGTTTTTGAGTTTGTCGGCGATATCATCCTTGGCGATACCTTCGCGTTTGAGCAGCAAGGCCAAATCCAATTCCGCATAGGAAACAAATTCAGCACCGCAATCACGGCAGAATTTACCCGGTCCCTGGGAGTGGCACCAAAAACAGGTGTTCACCGGTTCAGCTTGTTTGCCACACTTGCCGCACAAGTCGCCCACCTTGTAGTCCTTGGGTTGTTTGGCATTACAGTGAACACAATACACCGCATCAGGACTTTCAATAACAATATTGGGAGTGACATTAGGGGCGCCACCACTACCCGCAGCAGGTTTGCCAGTAGCCCAATTCATGATCGCGCTGGCGACCTCAACACTTATGCCGGTTAACTCTGCCAGCGTCAGGTTATCACCGACGGTTGAAAAATCGGCCTTACCTCGGATTCCCTGGGTAATTAAGTGTTGAAGTTGTTGGTCATTCAGACCCTTGCTTTTAAGAATATTGATTTCTAACTGCGTAAACCCCTGCGTAGTTGCGTCTGACATATCTTCTCCCATTATTCAAATTATTGTGGTCAATAAGGCAATGGCGAATGAGCCATGCGTTTAGCTATTCTACTGGGGCGTATCATCGCAAAAAACCGGCTACAAATACAATGATTCAGGTGAATTTGTGTGTTCTATCCGGTTTTTTCAGCGGCGGCGGTTTTGCTTGGCTATGCGGTGGTTAGCGGCAAATGATCAATTAGGCACTTTATTGCCCGGGCTTGCGGGTATTCGTAACAAGGAGTTTTCTGATTGCGCATACAGTTTAAACGAGTAAATATTCCGCTGGACGAGGTGATATTTTTCGCAGTCGTGATCAGCGGGCGTGAGGCGGGGACTCAAGGCGCAGGCGGTGCTGTATTTTCTACACTCAGCGCAGCACATCCGACCAAATATTGTTTGCCCAGTATTTGGCAAAACTGCCCTCTGCCTCGTTATATTTTTCTGACACCCCGCCGCCTTCCGCTGCTAACATGACCTGCTTTTCAACATTGAAGCGGTACACGTTGGCGACGTGCATGGCTTCTTTGTCCGACACCATGCTGTAGCACGTGTTGTTCACCACCGGATCGGGGTCAGGCTGGCGGCCGTTCATTAACTCAATGATCGCGGCAGCCGTGACTTTCGCTTGCGCAGTGGCCATGTGACCGGATTTAGGCAGTGCGGCGGATACGGCATCGCCGATGATATGCACATTTTTTTGCACTTTGGATTCATAACTAAGGAAATCGACCGCGCACCAGCGATTGTCGACGTTCACTGCGCCCGCCAACTCGGCGGCTTTGCCGGCTTTCATCGGCGGCACCACATTGAGCACGTCGGCCTTCACGTCCTCGAATTCAGTTTTCGCGGTGCGAGTGGCGGCATCCACTTTAGTGACCACTGAGTTAGGTCGGTACTCAATCATGCCGGGATACAAGGTATTCCACGCGGCGGTGAATAAGCCTTTTTTCGAAGTGATATCGGGATTGGCGTCTAGGATAAGTATTTTGGATTTGGGTTTGTTATTCTTCAAATAAAACGCTACTTGGCACGCACGTTCATATGGCCCCGGAGGACAACGAAAGGGTGCTTTGGGGATCGACAACACATACACGCCGCCATCGGCCATGGTTTCGAGTTGCTTGCGCAGCAGCGCGGTTTGCGGACCGGCCTTCCATGCGTGGGGAATATGTTCGTCGGCGACCTTCTGATTTAAGCCATCGATCTGATCGAACATCAAATCAACACCGGGCGCGACGACCAGCCGGTCATATTTTAGAAAACCGTTGGCAAGATTGACTGTTTGCTTCGCGGTGTCGATGGCGATCACTTCGTCCTGGATCAACTTGATGCCGTATTTCTTCGCGAGCGCGGTGTAGGGATGGGTGATGTCCTGCATGCTGCGTGAGCCGCCGAGTACGGTGTTGCTCATCGGGCAGGAGATGAAGGATGGATTGCGCTCGATCAGGATCACTTCGATTTTTTTCTCGCTCCACAGGCGCAGATATTTGGCGCAAGTGGCACCGCCGAAACCGGCACCGATGATGAGCACGCGCGGGCCTTTTTTCTTCAACAGATCGGCGGCGGCAAAACTGAGGTAGGGGAAGGCCGCCAGCAGTGTACCACCGGCGGTGAGTTTCAGAAATTCACGGCGCTTGAATGACATGGTGTTCTCCTATTCGCCGCGCTGCTGCGCGGAAAAGTATGCGGCCATTTTTTCGATTTCTTCATCGCTATAACCCTTGACATGCTGGTGCATGACGGTGGCCTTGGTGGTTCCCGTTTTAAACGCTTGCATATGTTTGATGAACTCGGCCTTGTCCATGCCAGCGAGCATGGCGGTGCCGCCCAGGCTTTTGCCATCGGTGCCGTGGCAGGCGGCGCAAGTCGCTGCCAGACTGCGCGCGCGTTTGTCGACTTCAGCGGCGGCGGGGAGGACGACAAGGAAAGCGAAGATGACACCTGCACAGGTTTTCATGGCTTTGACCTTTGGTGTGGGGAGGGAACGACAGATATTAGCTATAGACCACCGGGCAGTTTATTTCCAGGAAAAACTTTCATCTTTGGAAAAATAGACAGTGATCTGACGTAGCAACTGACAGACTACCGAGATCGCAATAGCACACCGTGATAAAAAGGCCATGCGGTGTATCTTCTTACAAGGGCCGCCTAACCGGTTCGGCCCAGTCAACCCCAGCCGCCACACGATTCTAATATATGTAGCACTTCTGCCCCCCAGTTATATTTTTTCACGCCGGGAATAACCGGCCGCCCCGGCTGTTTACTCAGGCAAGGGCAGCACAGGGACCGGAACTTTCCTCCCGGGGGTGGTGTTGTGTTGCCCGGTCAATATCAACTAAAACCTTTTTAATTGGAGAAAACCATGTCATTACTTAAAAAACTCGTGTGTGTCAGTGCGTTATTGCTGACGGTGGGCGTTGCAACGGCGGACGATGATGATCGCTCGGCTAAAATTACAATATTTGCACCGGGCGCCGGTGATGTCGCTGGTGTGGCATCGCGTGGCTTTCTGGTGGACCTGGCCGTGGAATTTGAAGGTGATCTGGCTTCAACCGGCGCGTCTTCAGAACTCACCGGGCCTGGCGCACATATGAATGCCCCTCCCTTCCCCGGTACGTTCAGTGCGGGCGCGAACAAAGATCACTTTCCTGGCTTAGTCGTGTTGTTGTCCTCCACCACCTTGGCTACTCCGTTAGGTGCAGGCCCCGGGTTGAACGTGTCGAACTTGTTCAATGTGATTGCCGTAACCAATCAAACTCCCACCAGCACTGAAATCTGGGCCACTTGGATCGTCGGCGCTAAGAATGCCTTTGGGGTTGAAGGTCAAATGACGCCATCAGAGTTGTTTGTCACGGTTGTCGAAGGGACCGCGCCGGATTTAGTCACGGATATGAATGGTGATGGCAAGCTCAATGCTAAGGACCTGACCTTGATGGGCTACAAAGTGCTCAGCAAGAGCCGCAAAGTGGATTTTGTTGTCAACGGTCTGTAATACAATCAGAAAGGATGAATGATCATGCAAAATAAAATTACAATGATATCAAGTGTGGTACTGGCGGCGGTATTGTTTAGCAGCAGTGTGTGGGCGGCGAAACCGGAGGTGGCCGTCGCGCCAAACGGTATCGTTTTACCCGATGGCTACAAGGATTGGCGAGTAATTTCTGCTGCGCATCGCACCGACAACAACACCATGCGGGTTGTGGTCGGCAACGATGCGGCGGTGGAAGCGGCACGGCAGGGTAAGACCCAACCGTATCCGGATGGCGCCATTCTGGGCAAGCTGGTGTGGAAAGCAGAGATCCATGCCAACTGGCCAACCGCCACGGTACCGGGCAAATTCGTCCATGCGGAGTTCATGATTAAGGATAGTAAGAAATATGCCGCTACCGGTGGCTGGGGCTTTGCGCGCTGGTTGGGCGAAGAGCAAAAGCCATACGGGAAGGATGCGGAGTTTGTGCAAGAATGTTTTGCTTGTCACACCCCGATGAAGAGCAATGACTATGTGTTCACCCATCCGGCCAAGTTACCTTAAGGCGTGTAAGCGAGAGTAGACCATGGAAGA
>Ga0315281_10000944_pt1 | contig 41936 bp, 60 predicted proteins | sample YL17G07_0_MG_FD_204540 | JGI IMG/M metagenome (GOLD analysis project Ga0315281, IMG submission 204540) | Sediment microbial communities from Yellowstone Lake, YNP, Wyoming, USA - YL17G07_0 | ecosystem: Environmental > Aquatic > Freshwater > Lake > Sediment | place: USA: Wyoming | collected...
TGTAAAAGCAACAAGTCAATTATCCGGAACAGATTATAACCCCGAAAAAGCTACAGACCCCGCAAAATCGCTTACAGGGGCAATCGAAAATAATTCATGGACGTCAGCATCTGGCGGGCAGGCGAACCAAAGGTTTCATATCGACTTAGGATCGGCAAAAGTGATAAATAGAATATATTATGAAAATGGACATGACAGCGGGGTAAGCACTGATAGAGCGCCGAAGAATTTTACCTTCTGGGGTTCAAATTCAGCAATCTCTTTTGCGGATCTTACCTATGCAACTGATACTGGATGGATACAACTTACAACCGATATTTCGGCGCTTGTCCAACACGTCGCCGCTGACCAGGCAGACCCTAAATATGTGGTCGTTACTAACACAACAGCATATCGGTATTACGCCTTCAAGTTTGCTGATAATTGGGGCAGCGCAATTCTTATGGGAATACGCCGGGTAGAATTACAGAGTCTTCCTACCATAGATTTATACGCTTATTCTGAAGCTACTATAAAAACTCAGGGGGCCTATTCTATAAAAGGAATAGCGGCCACAACAAGCGCACTGAACAAAACCCTAACAAAGACATTTTAATATGGCTGCCAAAAATTTAAGTGGAATATTACAATTAAGATTTGATCTCTACGCAAGCGTAGCGGGGACAAACTTAAAATTCGGGATCCATGATACCGGAGGAACGACCACAGAATATACTCCAGCATTAACGGCAACCAATGTATGGGAAACATTTGACTGGGATATCTCTGCCGTAGCCGATGCCAATAAGGACGCTATCGACACTTTGATAATCACAGTTATTGGCGCTGCATTACCGAATACGTTCTATATAGATAATTTTTATGGAATAGCGGCGCCAGTTGTCACTACTCAAGCAGTCACTGGCATTGGTACCGTACAGGCTTCAGCCAACGGCAATATTACGGATTTAAGTGGCGAGTTGGCGAGTACGAGAGGATTCAAGTATGGACTTACAGGGACAGACACATGGTCCGCAAGTGAGATCGGGACTTTTTCAGAAGGTGCATTTGCGGGGCTATTATCAAGCCTGACAGCTAACACAACCTATTATGTAAGGGCATTCGTAACGGATTCGCTGGGCACCGCATACGGTTCGTATGTGACATTTGCAACTGAAGCGATCCCGTTCCCCATCATAGACTCGAAGGATTATCGGATAGAACTGAGGGATAATAATGGCACACTATTATCATATATACAGAATCTCGTCGATAAGGCCGCATGGTCATGGGATCGGGTGGGCGGATGCGGAGACTGTTCTCTGCGATTAAAAACAGATTTTGATGGTGTCCTTGCCGGTTCATTTACCGAGGATTCTGAGATCCGTATATACATACCAAGTGTTGCGGGAACCGCCGAACTCTGGTATTCCGGATACATAGACAAGGTCACACCATCCATATCATTGGACGAATCTATAGAACTTTATTGCCTCGGATATGTCAACCAGTTAAAACGCGTCATAGTAAGAGAAAAGACTTATATCGGTAATGAGATAGCGGAGATCGTGCGTAATATAGCGGAAGTATACGCGACGGCATATACAGGCATCATATCAACGGCGCCAAATTATGAAATAACAGATTTTACGGCCGATTCAATATATTTTAATGAGTCCGCGTTCGAGGCCATGACGAAACTGGCCGATATCGCAGGAAAGAGGGAGTGGGGAGTAGGCGCGGATAAAAAGATATTTTTCAAGCGCCGGGATGATTCGATTAAAAACTATTTCAACCTAACGCATGACTTTACATCTTTCCAACCCGTAAAAGATTTTAACCCTATCGTGACAAAGATATTTCTGGAGGGATCGGACGGTTATAAACAAACCTTTGAAATTACTAATAAAATATCAGTCAGGGAGAAGGTTATATCCAATTCATCTATCAGCACGGAATCGGTGGCATATCAGTTCGCCCGGGCCTATTTAAAAGAAAATGGCATGATAAGGCGATCATATACTGCCAAGCAGATCGGCCGGCAGACGCGCATAGAGTCAACCGTGCCAATAGGCCGGGCGATGATATCCGCCAAGATAGGCATTCGTTCAAAGTATGATGTGGCGGCTAATAAGTATGACGCCGGCATAAAGTATGACGGCGACAACCTGACGCTCCAGGTCGAGAGGATAAAATATGAACTTACGGATACTGGAGTGAACGCGACGCTTTACCTGGGCGCGATACCTCCGAGCATTACCGACGAACTCGCGAAATTAGAATATATGATAAACCAGACACAAAACACAATATGAGGTGACAAATGAGCTTATATCCTTCGGCCCCGGATATTTTCGTGGATAGGACAGGCGCGGACGCAATAGCTTCAAGTGACCCAAACAATGCGTATGATGCGATAGAAAATATAGAGAACTTTCTCGGCGCATCAGGTCAGCCGCAAGCAAAACTTGCCACTCTAATAAATGTATTCAGGAACATGTTTCAGCCATTACCACAGTGCTCCTGGATGGATGCGGATACCATCGCGATACTTCCGACGTCTGGAGTTCTTTTTTCGACCAATAATTTCGTGATAAAAAGAAACACGGCAATGTTAACTTGCTGCTTATCACTACACTTGGATACAGGATCCGAACTCGCGAGCTCCTGGTATGATCTGTATCTGGTAGGAGACGGAGCTAACTCGCTGTATACAGCAAAATTCGTGTTACAGGGTAGCGCACCATCGGGGATAACTTATAGCAAAAAGATAAATTCTTTCAGAAATGATGGATCAAGCAATCTGTTAAAAGCGCTTCAAAGTAATTATGACATGCTCTGGGATGCTCCAATATTAGTCGGTAGCGATGCTTCTGCGAGTTCTTGGAGCGGTGCTGTATCTTGTACAAACGCCATGCCGAGTATATCCACAGAAGGTTTGTTCGGGGTATCGTCAGGGCGGGGCAGCGCGGGAGTAATCAATATGTATTTGAGACCTAACGGTTCCGCCATGTCAACTAATTTTTCAAACGGGCTTGGGGTATATACCGACGGTAATAATATAGAGGGGCAATTAAACTGCTTCACTGACTCGTTACAACAGATCCAGCATCATGGAACTGTTCAATCTGTAAAAATATCCGTTAAAGGGTACAGCATAAAGGTATAATAAAACAGGAGGCATGCAATGATATTAAATAGAAAAGGATTTATTCTCGAAGGCGCGGCGGTTCTCTGGGTAACCATATCGCTTATTATTGGAACGGTGGCGATATTTAAGGGCCCAGATATAGTAAAATCTCTCGGGAGCGTATGGAACGGCGGCGATAAGAACCAGACAAAACAGACGTATGAATTATCCGAAAGATATCCTGTTGGCACCATGGACGCGCAAGGCAAGTTTATCAAGATGGGCGATTACGATAAAAAAGAGAAGCGACTGAATCTGGTAGCCGTCCAGCCACCGCTTACATTCTGGCAAAAATATGGATGGGTTTTCTTGTTGCTCGGAATCGCGATCATCGCCTGCCCGTCATTTGGAATTTGGATATACAATAAGGCACGGAATAATATCGCGCAGCTCATCACCGGGATCGAGGAAGCAAAAAAACAGATGCCAAAAGCCTCAGCCGATATCCTGTCCGCGAACCTGTCGCGCAAGATGGATGCGTCCGTTAAGACAAAAATAAAAAAGATAAAGGGCCAGCTCGTGGCAAAGGGCGTCCTAACGACAGCCGCAGAGACGGCGCCAACGACATAGCTATAAGTGGATCTGATCTAACTGCCCTTCTTATCTCCGCTTTTTAACGAGGATAAATATCAGGGCCGGCTACCGTATTCCGAGCGATCCATAAGTGCTGAGTTCAGGAGAAAAGACTATGCCGCCGAAACTACGAAATAAACAATCTTCCTATAACCCCTTGACAAGCACAGGGTTCGGTGATATACTTCAAGCTATGGAAGTTAACATAAGATATAGAATAAAAACAGGACCACCGAATGTAAAGCTTTCCGTCGGAAATAAGTTAAATTTTAGTTCTTAACCACACTCATAATTGGGTGTGGTTTTTTTATGTGTAGGAGTAGCGAGATGAACAAAACAAAGTCCCTGCGAGAAAATAGAAGCAGATTTTTTATGTCAATTTCCGCCACAAGACACTTGAAGGGCTTCACTGCTCAGCCTTCGCAGGGCTCAAGTTCTTGTGGTGGTTTAATTTATAGGAGGTAGCGGTATGACAGCAGCCGGACAGAGCGCAATCGAGATATTAAAGAAGCACGGCGTAAAGCCGAATAAGTCGGCCAGGGCGAAGGCGGCGGTCGAGCAGGCGGTAAAGGATCGCGCGAAAGCGAAGCGAGTAGCAGGCGTGGATCCGCTCGGCGCAGCAGCGCAGAAGCGCGCCGTAGAGAATGACAAGGCCGCAGTGGCCAGGACCACAGAGCATATTGAATCACTGGGTAATACAGGAGAGAAGGCAGGATCCCGGGCCGATCTTATGGCACAGGCACAGAACGCCGGGATTAAGTATTTTCGGATCCTGAATAAGTGCGAGCTTGAAGTCGCGCTGAAACTGGCCGGAGAGAAGGATCAGATAGCCATAGATCAGCTAATAAACACGGCCAAAGCACGCTGGCAGGCCGGATGGAATAAAAAGGCACGCGAAGCCGGCGCGGCCCACAAGGAATAACATGAAACGCACCATAGTAACATTGTTGATTCTGCTTGTATGCCGGACTGCCGTGGCCCAGGAAACCACGGCGTCCTGGTACTCGCGCGCCTCGTGCGCCCGGGAAGGAACCGGCGGAGCGGATATACGGATGGCGAACGGAAGGAGACTCGTAGATGAAGATCTCACGTGTGCGGCATGGAATTACAGATTCGGCACGGTACTTAAAGTCACTAATCTCCGGACAAAAAAATCTGTCACGGTTACTGTTACCGACAGAGGCCCGGCGAAAAGACTCGTCCGAATTGGAAGAATATGTGACCTCTCGCGCGGAGCATTTGAGAGATTAGCGCCGCTGTCGGAAGGGATAATACCGGTAAAAATAGAGAGGATAAAGTGAGAAACGAGAGAGGGCAATTCATCAAAGGAAGTAACGGAAGACCAGGGAATGTCATCCCTGCCGATATCAGAAAAAAGATATCAAGCACGTTGACTGGCAGATATCAAGGCGAGGATAGCCCGACGTGGAAGGGCGGTAGATGGAAAGACGAGATGGGATATATAAGGATCCCCATCCAGGCAGGATCCGATGCTTACGTCTATGAACATCGGATGGTGATGGAGCACATGATCGGCAGAAAGCTCAAGGCCGGCGAGATGGTCCATCACATCAATGGCGTTAAGCATGACAACCGCCCTGTGAATTTAAGATTATTTATCAGCAGATCAGAGCACGTGAAATATCATGCGACGGAGGTGGCAAATGCGATGTAGCGCTTTACCCTTGGCATCGAAATGTAGGGGATCATACAAGTTAACCGCAGGTTATGGATCCGAATTATCTCGTCTCGGCACCGCATATCATGAAGCCGCAAGAGCGAAGGTATTAAACCTTCCGTTTGACGCTGACGCTCTCAGGGCAAAATACGCGTTAACTGACGACGAGATGAGATCCATCGATTATGGAATTTATAATCTCCAAATCAAGACGCCTGTCGGAGCGATAGTAATGGCAGATGATAAAAAGATGACAGGAATAAATGGAAAACTTACAGGAACGCCGGACCTGGGCATCCTACATAGTAAAACCCTAACGGTCGCGGATTATAAATCCGGGTGGGGTGATGTAGAAGATCCGGAAACGAATAACCAACTCATAGGATATGCCTTACTCATTATCGAGGAACTTATCCGAGCCGGGATAGAATTGCCGGAGAAGATCGTCCTGATGATAGTAATGCCGAAGATAAACGTCGTAAAGACTGCGGTATTTACTCTTGAAAAACTGCAGGCGCTGCGCCCGGTGATCGAGCGGATCATAGACGAGGCGGAGGCCGGCGCCGAGGACTTCACAACCGGGCCGTGGTGCCAGTCGTGCTTTAAGAGTATGAACTGCCCGGCGTTCGCGGGCCAGGTAATGACGTTGGCAAGGTACGTCCAGCCGGACGTTCTGGATCCGGTAGACGTAAAGAAGGCGCTGCAGATTTTACTGCCGATAGCAAATTCCGTGGGGCCGATGAGCGATAAGATCCAGGCGCTGGCAAAAGCATGGGTGAGGGAGAACGGACCGCTTGAATTAGGCGGAGGGCAGACGTTCTGCCAGGTGGTAGGTAATAAACAGGAGGTACAGCCAAAGAAGGCATTTGAGACGCTGAAGGAATACTTCCCGGAGGATAGTATTTGGGAGGTAATGACGGCCAGCATGACGAAGATCACCGCGCTGGCGGTAGCGACAAAGCGAGGACTGTCAACGATCGTAAAGAACCGGCTGATTGAGGCCAAGGCGTTGACACAGGAAACGACAGTGCAGTACAGAATTATAAAGGGAGGGGATAAAGGCAATGGACAAATCGAAGGAGAGTAAGGGCGCGCTGATCACGCAGGATGAGATCAAGGGCAAAAAGAATGCCCTGGACAAGATGGCAGCAAGGCTGGACGTTTCGGCGGAGGTCCTGAAAAAGACACTCATGGCGACAGCGTTCAGTCTGTGCAAGGACGAGGCGCAGTTCCTGTCGGCTGTGATCGTGGCCAACACGTACCAGCTGAACCCGATATTGAAGGAGATGACAGCCTTCCCGGGAAAATCAGGTGGCGTGGTGCCTATAGTAATGATAGACGGATGGATCAAGCTCGTCAACCGCCAGGATAACTACGATGGCGTAGAGCTGATCGAGAACGAGAACAAAGACGGCGAAAAGAACAACAGCAAGACCACGCTGGACAGCGTCACGGCGAAGTTCTACCTCAAGGGCCGCGAACATGCGGTCGTCATCACGGAGTATATGGATGAGTGCTATGACGGCACCAAGGGCCCGTGGCAGAAGTGGCCCAGGCGCATGCTCCGGCACAAGGCATACATCCAAGGTGCCAGGGTAGCCTTCGGATTCACCGGCATTTACGATGAGGACGAGGCCGCCAGGATCCGCGAAGGAGAGGCTATCGAGGCCGTAGCAGAGCCTATGATAGGCCTAAAGCACGATAAGGCAGGGAAGGACACGGCTGGAGCCGCAGTCGCGCAGCCAGCAAGCGGTCAGCCCACAGAACAGGCCGCTCCCGGAGCAGTCGTGGAGGGCCAGATCGTGCCTGCCTGGGACGACTTCGGGGATCCGGATAGGTTCGGATCGCAGGGAAAACCGATGCTCTCCAACCTTAAGAAGTGCGCGGACAAGCTCGGCCAGGAGAAGTTCGTAGCGATCCTGGGCCGGGAGGGATGGGGATCGGCGAAAGAGATCGTCAAAGTCCCGGACCTGGCGAAGGTGGTAAACGCGCTACTCAATGAGATAGCGGACGGATGCAGCGATAAATAAAGACGGAAGGCGGTGCCTATGCACGGGTTAAATGCAGTCCGGCAGGACACGCAGCCGCCAACCATAAGGAGAAGATAGATGCCAACTGGAGTATATGACAGGACTAAGTCAAGAACGAACCTCGGAGAGTTCGGGAAAAGGCCTCCATGGAACAAAGGCATAACAGGACAATATTCAAAAGAATACAGGGAAAAAATTAGTAACGGAGCAATGGGAAATAGATCCGCATGGAAGGGTGGGCGCAGAATTAGTTGGAATGGATATGTGCAGGTTTATAATCCCACACATCCATGCTGTGACAATCGCGGATATATCCGTGAACATAGAGTTGTAGTGGAGGCGCAAATAGGTCGATATCTTCTACCTACAGAACAAGTCCACCACCGTGGAACAAAAGACGACAACCGTCCATGCATGTTGATGGGATTTACTACCAGGGCAGCTCATAATAGATTTGAAAAAGGGTGTGTAATTAAACTCGAGGAGATAATCTTCGACGGGAGGAAGTTAATATGAAAATAATTGAACTGAGGTCAGAGAATATTAAAAACATAAAGGCAATACGTATAACGCCTGGCGATGGAGCAGTTATATTGGAGGGAGCCAATGGCGCAGGAAAATCAGCTGTTTTGGATAGTATTTTTATGGCCCTCACGGGGCGTAAAATCGAGGAGCCGATCCGGAACGGCGAGAAGCGCGCAGAGATCAACGTTGACCTGGGAGCATATAAGGTACGGCGTATATTTACGGAGAAGGGCGATCGTCTCGAGGTAGTTAGCGCGGACGGCGCGGCATTCAAGTCACCGCAGGCCATGCTGAACGAGATCCTTGGGAACCTATCGTTCGATCCGTTACAGTTCGCGGAGATGGGCAAGAATGCTGAAGGCATGCGCCGGCAGCGCGCCATGCTTGCCGCGCTCGTGGGCCTGGATTTTACGGCCGCAGATGCCGAGCGGACCAGACTATATAACGAGCGCACTATAAAGAACCGCGAGATCAAAGGCGGGGATCCTACAAGCTACCGGCCGAGCGCAAGCCAGCCGCTACCATTAGAGGCCCTCGTAGGCGGCCTCGAGGTCCCGAAGCCGGGCACGCCACGCCAGGAGATCAGCATGGCGGAGGCAATGAATAATCTCTCGGCCTTGGAGGCGAAGGTAGAGGCATACGCAAACGTTGTCCACGCTAATCAGAACATCACGATGACGCGCGACAATCTGCTTACGAACATAGGATCTAACATAACGGCGAAGATGGGTAGGCTTGGTATCCTCAATCAACAGATAGCAGGGTTACAGGCACAGCAGAAAACGATGGATGTAGAAATAAATGACCTGTATGCGGAGGAGGGTAAAGTCAAAAACACTCCACTGCCACTGCAGGCGCTCCCCGAGGCCGTTCCGGAGGAGGCGATCATGAAGGCCCGGAACGACATCATCATGGTCGAGGAGGACAACAAGGCGATCCGTAAGGCGATCGAGTATGACCAGAAGCTGGCGCAGCTCGAGAACGCCAAGAAGGACGTGGCGAAGCTCGAGGAGGCCATGCTGACGCTCGACATGGCGAAGGATGCCAACATCAAGGCGGCCAAGTTCCCGATCGATGGACTCGGCCTGACAGATGAATGCGTGACGTTCGACGGCAAGCCATTCAGCCAGCTATCGACCGGGGAGCAGATCCGCGTGTCGACCGCGGTGGCCATGGCGCTCAATCCGACGCTCAAGGTGATCGTGGTCCGGGAGGGCAGCCTGCTTGATAAGACAGGCCTGGAGGCAATCGTAGCGCTGGCCAAGGACAAGGACTACCAGCTATGGATCGAGCGGGTAGCGGACAACCAGCAGGTAGGCATATATCTCGAGGACGGAGAGATAAAATAAAGGAGGGTGGCAGCAATGGCAATGGGGAAAGTGAAGTGGTTCAACGAGAAAAAAGGGTACGGCTTCATAACACCGGACGAAGGCGGCAAGGACGTGTTCGTCCACTTCTCTGAGATCCAGACCGAGTCCAAGTTCAAGACACTGAAGGACGGCGAGGAGGTCGAGTTCGATATAGAGGAGACGGCGAAGGGTAAGTCAGCGGTCAATGTAACGGTAATATAAACGCGCTGGTCTACGGCGCTACCAGGTCCTGGGCATGACTTAAAACTGCCCGTCAATAAGAGGGAGGAGATACATGAGCTCGGTACAATATTATGACGCGATCCTGGAGAAGCTACAGTACCCGCAAGCCTCGAAGATAAAGAAGATTATAGCCAATGGCTGCCTACAAAGAATGAGCGACGACATCTGGGTATGTAACCCGATCTTCGGATACAACGTCACAGCATACACGCTCCGGCGCAACTACGCGGGAGCCTTCAAATGTAACTGCCAAGGACACAACAAGCGCGGCTATTGTAGCCACTCAAACGCGCTGAATATACTACTCGAAAGACCGGCCGGGCAGGACCTGTTCCAACTGGCCGGTGTAGAGATGGGGACGGTGTGATATGGACTGGTTCAAGGTAAAGATCAAACATGCGGAGTACGACTTCGCGGACGCACCAGATAATGCGTTCAGAGCCTGGATAATGCTGATGAGTTTCGTCGCAGCGAGCGAAAGAAAACCGAAAGAGGAACAGCTCCGGGCAAGGCTCGGTTCTGACAATTATGACGCGCTGGAAAGCCATGCTTCACGTAACGGATACAGCCTGCAACGCATAATAAAGAAGGTTATGGAGGACGTGCAAGAGGTTAAGCGTAAAAGGGTTACAGCAAAAGACCGCCAGGCTCAATACAGGAGAGAACATCTCCACGACAATGAGCCAAGTCACACGCCACGTCACGCGTTATGTCACACGTCACGTAACGCGTTAGTAACGGGTCAAGATAAGATAAGAGAAGATAAGATAAGAGAAGATAAAAAGAAGCTTACGAAGCCTCATTTAAATTTTGAGTATTTAGACAAAAAGAACATGACGAATTTATTGAAGCTCCACGGAGACAAGGAGGGCCTCCGGGAGCACTTAAGGCAGATGGGTTTTTACGACGTCCGGATAACTGAAGCGTATGAAAAGGCAGGTATCTGTTAATGGTAATAGTAGCACTTATTAAAAAGGGATAAAAACATGCCAACACCACACACGCTTGGAGCGATTATGGCGATGGTCGAAATCATGGAGGCCGGGGAGCTGAACCACTGGCTCGAGAAGCAGGGCTACACCGCGGAGGAGATAGCCAAGATCAAGGCGGACGTGGCGATCCAGCGCAAGGAGCCGAGGCACTTCAGTTATACAAAGGTCTATTAACCAGGGAGGGGATAATGTATTTAATAGCGGCATTGATAATAATAGCGATGATCGTGGTGATCGCCCAAGGCTACGCCCGGGACAAGCGGCGCCAGCATGCGCGTAAAGCCGGGCTTCCCTGCGCCGGGCACGGCGACTGCGACAGCTGTACAAATTGGGAGGACTGCGCCGAGCTATGAACGACACTAAATTTTGCCTCCACTGTTCCCTGCCCTTTATCGCGAAATGGAATAAACGTCTGGATCCGGCATACATGGACAAAGACTGCTGCTGTAAGGCGTGCGAGCTCTCGCATTATAAAAAAGAGATCAAGAAGGCTCAACAGATATTCGGCAAAAACAGACATGGGGTGATGTCGTGATCGAACGTAAAGAATCCGACATCAAGCGTGCGATTAAGGGCTACTTGGAAATTAAGGGCTGCCTGGTTATGCCATACCGATCCGTTGGGATCCGTAAGCCGAACGGCAGCTACATCCCGATGCACGGGACCGGGATCAGTGATCTGCTCGGCCTTACGCGCGAGGGCAAGTTCTTCGCTATCGAGGTTAAGCGTCCGGGAGGCAGGCCCACACCGGACCAGATGCGCTTCCTCGAGAGCGTGCGGTCGTTCGGGTGCCGGGCTTTTATAGCAACGTCCATTAAGGATGTGCAGGCGCAGGGGTTATGAACTTGGCGTCTAAACACCTGGAGGGTGGGAGTGAAACATCTTGAAGATGAACCCTCGGTAGCGATTAAGCCGAGGAGAAGGGGTGATATGAAAAAGACTGATGGGTTGGAACGGAATGACAGACTTATTCATGCTATTCAACAGGGTGGTATGGGTTATGGCGATGCGAAATGGATAGCAGGATTTGTCCGCACCTATATCTCGGGGTGTTTGCCTGCAAGTAATAGAAAATCATGCGATATATCAGAACATTATATGTTGAGATATAAAGAAGGCTGGAACGCCTATCGAGCTGAGTTAATCAAAAGGATATTCAATGATAAAAACGTGTAGAAATTGTGGCGAGGTAAGAAGTATGGCTTCTTACCGAGCCGATGTATTACTAAAAGGGAGGGACTATGAATAATCTATACCAGGCAATACAGGAACTGAAATCGGAGGTCGCAGAGTTAAGAAAGCGCCTCGATAATAAGGCGGACTATTTTAATATTAAGCCGCTCGAGAGTGGCGTGGATCAGCTCAAGGGCAAGGTCGACGAAGCGCGGGCCGATGTCGCTAAAATAAAGGGCGACGTTATAAAGATAAGCACTGACGTTACCGGCGTATCTTCTCGAGTAAAAAAGATAGAGGACGCTAAAATAATCACGCAACCTCCGGTGGCATGATGCCTGACATGTGCCCATACTGCCATGTGCGCCCGGTGATCCGAGTTACGTGTGGAAACCGATGGTGTCAAGCTCAACACAACAGAAAGCTCAATAGCGAATGGTATGAGCACTTCCGTCGGGAAAACGGCGAAGGATATCGCACGGACCCGAATGTCCGCGCCAAATGTTTGATACAAAGTTAAAAACATAGTGTATATTTATAAGTGAAATCAACCGGGCCCTGATCAGGCTCGGATAACCATAAAGTTTATAAAGAGAAGTCGTGCATGCACGTGCGGCTTCTCTTTTTTATGGAGGCAAATGTTAGCAACTATCAATGAATGGCTACGAAAGAACAAAGTCAGGAAGCTCCGAAAGCTGATGAACCAGCTCTCGCGCCTCAAACCTTTCTACAAGAAATATCTCAAGGTCGAAAAGCGGATCGACAAGTACATCAGATCCGGCATGCCAAAAGGAGTGACAAAATGAGCGGCAATGATTTTATGAAAAAGAGCTTCAAGGTCGGCGGCTACACGAAGCCGGACAAGGACACCTGCGCACGCTGCCGCAAGGAGATCACGACCGCGATGTACAGAGTCAAGGGCCGTAAGCTACACCAGGCGTGCTACCACAAGGAGCAAGCATGCGCAAAGTGATGATGGCCTGGCCGGCGCTTAAGGATCCAAAGGGCTATGCGACTTCGGCTCAAAACAGGCAGTTTCAATGGCTCAAGGATCCCTTCTTCGCATACCCGATCGTCCCTGCCCTTGCTATGACCATGCTCGCGCGCGCGGGGCACATCGTGAATTGGGTGGACTGCATAGCCGAGGGCCTGAACGATGTCGACTTTGCCCGGAAGCTCGTGGCGATTCATCCCGAGTATATAATCCTCGAATGCTCAACACCTATCATCAAGCAATACTGGGAAATCATAAATGGCATTAAGCTACACCTGCCGGACATCAAGATCATCCTATGCGGCGATCACGTGACCGCGCTCCCGGAAGAAAGCAAGAAAGCATGTAAGGCTGACTTCATTGTGGAAGGCGGCGACTGGCACTATAAGGTCTTTGAGATTATCAATGAGAAGCCGTGGGACCAGAAGCAACCGATGCCTTTTATAGACAGAGTGTTATCGAAGTGGTGGCTCTACGCCTATAAGAACGGCAACTTCAAGTACCTGCCCGGAACATACATCATGAGCGCGATAGACTGCTGGCACGCCAAGTGCACGTTCTGCTCATGGGCCACATACCACAAGAACTATTATCTCAGGCAGCCGAAAGACGTCCTGGATGAGATCGACTACCTGACGAATGCCGGGTTTAAAGAGATCTTTGATGACTCCGGCACCTTCCCGGTAGGACCATGGCTCAAGGAGTTCTGCGAGGGCATGATCGCCCGGGACCTGCCGCGATATATATCCTTCGGATGTAACATGCGGTTCGGGGCCGTTAACCAGGAGGAGATGAACCTCATGGCCAAGGCCGGCTTCCGATTCGTCCTGTGGGGCCTTGAGAGCGCGAACCAGGCAACGCTTACCCGACTCAATAAAGGCTACAGCCCGACAGATGTGGCGCTCGATCTACACGCCGCGAAGAAGGCCGGGCTCGAGTCACACCTGACCGTAATGTTCGGCTATCCATGGGAAAGCTACAAGGAGGCAAGGGCGACATATGATCTCGCACGTGGATTGCTTATCAAAGGCTTTGCTGAGAGCGCGCAGGCGACAATCTGCATACCATACCCGGGCACGCCTCTCTGGAAGGAATGTAAAGAGCAAGGACTCCTCACAACCGAGGAGTGGGCAGACTATGACATGTCAAAGGCCGTGATGAAGGTGCCATACCCGGAGAAGGAGCTGTTCAATTTCCAGCGCGGCATATACAACACGGCGTTCGATCCCCGGTTCCTACTGCGTAAGCTCGGCAAGATAAAGTCACTTAACGATCTCAAGTATTACCTGCGCATAGCGCGCAAGGTATATGACCGCTTCGGACAGTGGCATAGCTTTGAACCGCAAAGACCGTGTAAGTAGTTTTGACAATTTGGTAAAAACATGGTATACTTCTATAAAATAGAAGGAGGTATACATGTTTGACAAAAAGGAATGGAGCAGGAAGTATTACCAAAGTAACAAAAAGAGAATCCTGGAATGCGGAAAGAGATGGTGGAAAAATAATCCTGAAAAAACAAAAAAATATAGGATAAATAGTAATGCTCGGTCCAGGGAATGGTACTATAAAAATAGAGAATATGTAATACAGCGAGAAAGAGAATACCGAAAAAGAAGATATGAGAAATATCCATGGTTAAGAACCTATGAGAATATTCAAGCGAGAGTAAACAATAAGCCAGAGTATATAAGATACGGGATAAAAAACTTATTAACGAAAGAAGATATAAAATTTTTATGGATTCGAGATAAAGCAAGTAGCATGATTATGCCAAGCATAGATAGAAAAGACGGATATAAAAATTATACTTTAGAAAATTGTCAGTTTATCGAATTAACTGACAATTTAAGAAAGCCAAGAGCTTGGCGCAGGAAAGATATTAGTTTGCGAAATTTAAAAGGATATCCAAAATGAACGAACTCGTATCCGTCATTATCCCCACAACTGACAAGGAAATGCCGATCACGCAGAAGTGCGAATACTGCCTGAAGAACTCGACCTATAAGAACATCGAGATCATCGTGGTCAACGAACAGAAGGAACGGTCAGAGCAACGCAACATCGGGATCGCGCGCGCGAAGGGCGAGTACCTGCTGTTCCTGGACAGTGACCAGTACGTATCATCCCGGCTTATATCTGAATGCGTGGGCCTGATGAAGGGCGGATATGATGCGGTCTATATCCCCGAGGTCATAATAACCACAGGATGGTTCGGGCGGCTCCGCAACTGGGAGCGGCAGTTCTATCTCGGGACACCGGTGGACGTGGCCCGCTTCGCCAAGGGATCAGTGATCGGTACGTTCGATGAAGGACTCCGGGGACCGGAGGACAGCGATTGGGACAGGCGGATCCAGGGACACAAGGCGATCAGCCGGAACGTCGTATATCACGATGACAATGTGACCGTCCGTTCGTTCCTGGAAAAGAAGGCGTACTACTCAAAGAGCATGGGCCGCTATTACGAGAAGTGGCCGCAGGATAAGGTGCTCAATTTCTGGTATAGGTGCTTTTGGATATTCATGGAGGATGGCAAATGGAAGCGATTTCTGGCACGGCCACTGTCAGCACTGGCAGTCATGGCCTTAATATTCGCAAGGGGAGTGATATACCTATGCGCCAAAAAGTCCTAATTATAGCACCGTTCCATCGCGGAATCGGAGGCGCCGAGACTTATCTCATGGGCCTCATGGAGATAGCCTCGAAGCGATTCGACATATCCCTGGCCTCGCTCGCCAAGCCGCCGGAAGCCTGGCAAGGCACGCCGATCAGCAAAGTAGCCGGGATATGCTGGGAGCTCCTGCGCGATGCCTGGCGATATCGGAAGCTCGACATCAAGACCGTGGATTGCCATGGCTTACAGGCTGCGCTTGTCGGCGTAATCCTCGGACAATATTACAAATTCAAGATGTGCGTAACGATGCTCGCTCTTTACGACTTCAAGGACCGGCCCTGGTGGTTCCGCTTCGCATGCCGGTGGATCCTCAATCATGCCGACAAGATATTCGTGGAAGGCGAGACAGGCAAACAGGACTTGCTGGCATGCGGTGTGCACGAGGGCAAGATCATCAAGTTTATGCACTGGGTAGACCTGGACATATACAAGCCGGCGCCGCGCGAGCATAAAGGCGTCCGGGTGCTATTCGTAGGCCGACCGATCCCGATTAAGGGCAAGCACATCATCGAGGAAATCGAGCGCAAGCTGTTCTATCTGAAGGACCTGACGTTTACTTACGTCGAGAACGTGCCGCATAAAGACCTCGTCAAATACTACCAGGCCGCCGATATCCTTGTTGTGCCATCGCAATACTCGGAAGGCTTCCCACGAGTGGTGTTCGAGGCGGCGGCGTGCGGATGCATTATTATTGCTAATTGCTCAGGAGCGTTGCCAGAACTAATCAAGGACTTTGGTCTTGCAGCATACTATGACAAGAGAATAGACATCTATTCTGGATTGATAAAAGAATTATACGAGAACAGGATGGCATTAAATATAATGCAAACTCGAACACGTCTCTACGCCGAGAAGTTCTTCACACCGAAAAATGCGGAGGTGATACTTAATGAGTACGCATAGAAAATTCTGGCCAGAAGTATTGGGCATGAGGCTGTACGAAGCGGGAGGCGTATCTTTTTATGCGTGGAATTATAAACACGCAAAGAAGAAGTCCGGCAATAAAGAATTGTTTGTCATAAGCGAATATGGATATCCAATAAAATGCGTATAGCCTTCTGTATCGCCGAGGACATAAACATCGGAGCCGGCTACGTAATAGCGCACCTGAAGGCCCAGGGGCACCAGGTCAAGCTATTCCTGGATCCGAGGCAGTATGACCGCGGCTATGCCCAGAACGGCCTGCTGGCCCGTGCTTTGTCGCAAAGGCGCCATATCTTAAGGCGCATCAAAGCCTTCAACCCGGGCATGTGCCTATTCAGCGCAGTAACGGCGAACTACCAGTGGGCGCTCAGTATGGCCGAGGCGGTCAAGCGTATATTACCAGGGACCAAGATCGTGTTCGGCGGCGTTCACGCCACGCTCGTGCCGGAGGAGGTCCGCAAGCACGCCTTCATCGATGACGTCGTAGTCGGCGATGGCATCTCGCACTTCGGCGGGACCTTCGACCCGGAGCGCTTATGGCCAGACCGTGAGATCTTCCTCGAGCAGTTGCCGCCTATCCACAGGCGATACCAGATCTTCATGACCTCGGTCGGTTGCCCTTTTAACTGCTCATACTGCGGCAACGAGCAGATGCGCAAGGTCAGCCAGTTCAAGTTCGTCCGGCGCTCAGTCGACAGCTGTATCGCGGAGCTCTCGAACCTGAAAGTCCGCGGCATGCGCTACGTCCTATTCGTGGATGATATCCTGACATGCGATAAGAAGTGGCTGCTTGAATTTATGCCGCGGTATAAAAGAGTAATCGGCCTGCCGTTCTGCTGCTTCGGACATCCGAAGTATCTCGATGACGAAGTGGTGGCTACGCTAAAGGTCGGAGGCTGCCACACCGTGTGGATCGGCATACAGACAGGCGATGAGGGCCTGCGTAAGAATATACTGAACCGGCCGGAGACGAACCAGGAGATCGTGGATGCGTCCGCGCGCATAAAGAAGTGCGGCATGAAGCTCATGGTGGATCATATCTTCGGGATCCCAGGGGAAAGCGCCATGTCGAACGACATCAGCAATAATTTATACACCGTGATCAAGCCGGACATAGTGAACTGCTACAATTTATTATACTTCCCAAAAGCCAAGATCATCGAGCATGCCCTGGCGCTCGGGAACCTGACGCCGAGGCAGGTCACCGAGATCAACGAAGGAAAGGGCGCCGTGTACCAGATCACGAATAAGAGCCAGGACTTCTACCGAGAATACGCCAAGAGCTTCTGCGCCATCCCGGTCGGCGGACTGGTCGCAGAGGTGCTCCCGATGTCCATGATCAAGCTCATCGCGTACGCGCGCGCGGGCCGCATGTTCATCCCCTGGGCGATGATACAGAATGAGATATATTTTACACTCAAAAGCTTATGGAGGAAGATCACGTGAAAGAATGGGCGCAAGTTTTATACGAACGCTATCTGAGTAAGCCCCTGATACGGTTATGCGTCATTACGGGCACAACGCCGAACCAGGTGACGATATACAATTTTTTAATGACGCTGATCCTGGGAGGGCTGTCCTTTGCGACCGGGCATTATTACGCAGGACTTATGATCTGTATCTTGAACGGCGTCCTCGATTATGTGGACGGCGACCTCGCGCGCGCCACGAAGCAATACAGCAAGACAGGCGAATGGCTTGACTCGGGCGGCGATGTAATAATACAAAACAGCATCATGGCGGCCATTGCCTATGGTTTGCTCGTTGAGCACACAGGCGGAGGATTATCCCTTCCCGTGGCCGCCACCATGTTTTATTTTGTAGGGAACGCGGCGATGAACCTGATCAGCTTCCACTACAACACAACGTTCGGCTTCAACTCGCATGCCGGGAGCGCACTGTTCCGCAAGTACATGGACACGAAGCCGCACCTGCTGAACCGCTTCCTTAAGAACCTGATAGACCCGACATCGAGCCATACCGGGATGATCTTCTGGACCATACGATATTGGCTGGTCTTGGGGATCCTGCTCAATCAGATGGCCGTAGCTTTTATGATTATAACTTCGATATTGGTATTCAGAGCGACAGCCATGTACATAATCTATGCGCTACACCTCGCCGAATATAAGAAGCTCTGGCTGCTCCAGGCGCTGGCCATTATCGATGAGGGACGGCAAGAATATTATAACATTAGGATGAAAAATGGTTAAGAGTAAGTGTAGATGTTGTGGGAAAATATTTAATGTCTATCCATATGAAATCCGTCGAGGGAGAGGAAAACACTGCAGCCGAAAGTGCTTTTATATATGGCAAAAGAAAAATATATTCACTCCTGAACGCAGAAAACAAATGAGTGATCTTGCTAAAAGTAGGGTCGGCGATAAAAGCCCGGGGTGGAAGGGTGGCATATATATAGATTATTATGGTTATCTCAGAAGATATATGCCTATGCATCCTTTCATAATAACTATGGCTACGTCCGCGAGCACCGCCTTGTGATGGAGAAGCATATTGGTCGCTATCTTACTCCGGAAGAAGTGGTACACCATATCAACGAGATTAAGACAGATAACCGAATAGAAAATCTTATGCTGTTTAAAAATGCGAATGAGCATACAAAATTTCATATGAAGGAAAGCGTAAAGTCTTATGCCGTATGAAATCGTAAGACGTTTTGAGGAGCGGATCGCTGAGTACGCCGGCGCACGATACGGCGTGGCGGTGGAGAGCTGTACGGCGGCTCTCTTTCTGTGCTGTAAGTATCTCGAAGTAGAAAAAGTCGAGATACCTAAACACACATATCCGGGAGTGGCATGTTCCATTATTAATGCAGGCGGGAAAATACAATTTGATAATTGCGTCTGGACGCATGGATATTATCAGTTATGCCCATATCAAATATATGACAGTGCATTGAGTTTTTTCCGTGGCATGTATATCCCCGGAAGTTTGTATTGCCTATCCTTCCACGCAAAGAAGCACCTGCCGATCGGCCGAGGCGGGATGATACTGACCGATAGCGAACTCGCCGCAACATGGCTACGTAAGGCACGCTTCGATGGCCGGAATGAATGCGCGCTGAAGGATGATAACATCGACATGGTCGGCTGGAATATGTACCTTACGCCCGAAGCGGCCGCACGCGGGCTCATGCTGTTTGACGCAATCAAGGACCGGGACCTGCCAGACCTCAAGGTAGAGGACCAGGGATACCCGGATCTATCACTCATAAAGGCCTATCGATGAGTAAGCAATACTGGCAGGAGTTCTATCGTAAACACGACATCAAAGGGCATACGCCATTTGCCGAGTGGTGCCTGCCGTATATGCGCCAGCATCTATACGTGGCGGACCTTGGTTGCGGTAACGGCCGGGATACTTATTACTTCGCTCGCAATTTTCACAGGGTCGTAGGGGTCGACTATGCCGTTAAACCTAAAAAATATAAAGAAGCTCATTTTGTACAGAAACCATTGGAGGACGTTATATCGAATGGGTGCTTTTACGATGTTGTATATTCCCGATTTTTCTTACACTCCATAGCATATCACGAAGTCGCTGACATTTTGAATTGGACGCGGAACTTATTCCTTGCAGAGTTTCGTGCCAAGGGTGATGAACCGAAGCTATACCCGGACCATCCCCGGAACTTTATAGATGGCAATTCTTTTTTGAAGGACTTGGATCATTTCGGATTCGATATCATTCACTATGAAAAAGGTCGCGGCCTGGCCAAGTATAAAGGCGAGGATCCGCTTATCATAAGAGTGGTGGCAAAAAAGGAGAGATGATATGGGATCAAAGCCAAGATTGGCGGACGCGCACGTAGAGCAGATCAGGGTGCTAAAGGGCGAAGGAAAGTCGGTCAAGGAGATCATCGAGGTAATGGAGGCGACGTATACAGGCCTCAAGTTATCACCGTATTTAGTCTCCGGAGCGCTCAAACCAGTAAAAGGCGTGGCCATGGCCGGTGCTCCCACGGTTAAGGCGAAGCGCAAGTACCACAAACACGCGGAGAAGAAGGCCGCGGCAGAAGGATCCCCGGACCAGGACAGGGCGATCAAGGACATCCTGGCACTACTCCAGGAGATCCACGGCGGCTACAGGCAGGTATTCTCATACCTGCGCAAGGAGCTCATAAAGAGCCGGCAGGAAGTATATCTCATGATGACCGGCGCCGGCATCGAGATCCCGGAGAGCACGATACAGTGATACTCATAATAGCAAACGCGCGTATCAAGGGCGGCCTATCCGGGAGCGACAATATCTATCTGAACATGACCAGGCATGCCGGACATCATCGGACATGGGAGATGATGGATACGGACTTCCGGCCATTCGTTCTATGCTACATCTGGAAGATCGTCAAAGCCTGTTGGTGCGCGCTATGGGATTTTACAAAGTACGAGTTCGTATATTCGGCGAGTGACTTCTGGATGGATAGCCTGCCGGCGCTCATCCTGAAGCTTAAGGGCAATAAGTGGGTAGCAGGCTTTTATCTATTCGCTCCCCGGGACACGTTTATATATTACTGGTCGCAGAAGATAACGATCTGGATCATTAACAAATTTGCTGATGTCGTATGCGTTACGAACGAAAGCATGTTCAATTTCGATAAGCCGATGATCGCTGTCCACGGCGGCGTAGACCTGAAACTCGCATATCCCTCAAATGACATGAAGATATTCGATGCGGTGTTTATCGGGCGCCTACACTACACCAAGGGTATCGATGAGCTCATGCGGATATGGGATGGCGTCCTTAAGATTAAACCTAAAGCGCGCCTTGCAGTGATAGGCGATGGCGATACCGAAGTCGAGGCATTCAAAAAATGGCTTGACCGCACATCCGGCGTGACATGGTTCGGCTTCTTAGGGGAGGATCGCTTCGATGTTTATCGGAAATCGAAAATGGTTCTATATACAACGCCTCACTGCTATAGCCATTTTTCTATGGGGCCTGTTGAGGCTATGGCTTGCGGTTGCCCAATGGTGGCATTCGATATTCCAGTGATGGCTGACATTAAGCCGGAAGGATGCGAGATCTGTGTGAACCGACACTATTTTGTCAGGGTGATAACAAGGGGATCAATGAAATCAAGAGAAGCAACCACCTGGGCTCGAACATGGGACTGGTCGACCAGGGCGCCGAAGATACTCAAAGAAATAAGGGAGAAGCTATGCGAATCTTAGTCACTGGTGCCGCAGGCATGATGGGCGAATCGATCAGGCGTGTCTTTAAGAACGACGAGATGATATATACCGATAAGCCGGAACTTAACGTCGCCGATTATAATAGCGTGATAAGCATGATCAATAAACTGAACGGCGAAATTGATTATATTCTACACCTGGCCGCCGAGACAGACCTCGAGTTTTGCGAGAGACGTCCGGAGCTCGCGTATTACACCAACGCGATCGGCACGGTGAACATGGTGAAGCTCGCAGAGATCATGGATATCCCGATAATCTACATATCAACAGCCGGCGTATTCTTAGGCGAGAAGAATAGCTACGATGAATTTGACAAGCCGGAACCGATCAATCACTACGGCCGGAGTAAGTGGTATGGCGAGTTCGCGGTAAGGACATACCCGAAGCATTACATCTTCCGCATGTCCTGGGCCATGGGAGGCGGGCCGGACCTCGATAAGAAGTTCGTCAACAAGATAATCAAGTTGGTCCATGAAGGACACAAGGAGATCGAGGCCATCGATGATGTGTTCGGATCACCGACATACCAGTATGACGTGGCAAGGACGATCCGCGCATGCCTGGAGCGGAAGATACCCTACGGCATATATCATGCGGCAGGGATAGGCACGGCTTCACGGTATGATGTAGCAGAGGCAATCGTTGACATATTAAATATGGACGTCGATCTTGTTATACCGGTGCCGAGCTCGCACTTTAACAATAAGTTCCCGTGCCCGCGCGCGCGTAACGAGGTTTTGAAAAGCGTGATAGCGCATCCATCCTGCATGCGGCCCTGGCGCGAATCACTGAAAGAATACCTGGAGGAATACTATGCTGCTTGAGTTTCTGAATATCTGGTGGGTGCTGGCGATCACGGCCGGGACCTGGTGCTATGTCCTGAAGTGCGGATTCGTATCGGATGACCATGCCGTTATCGCGGAGCGCAAGGACATCATCCCGGACCATGAGAAAAATCCAAAGAGCGAGAACCATTGGGTTAAGGTTTTTAACGATGGCATCGTAATGTTTTACCTGAACCGGGCGGTCCGCAAGGTGTTCGGCAATAAGCCGTTCGGCTGGCACCTCCTGAGTTACTGCATCCATCTCATAAATACGTTCCTATTTTACAAGGTGGCACTCATGTTCGTATCAAACGATGCGGCTTTATGCGCCACGCTCATCTGGGCTGTGAACCCGATGCAGAACCAGATCGCAGGCTGGTGCTCCGGCCGGCCTTACGGCATAGCGGCCATGATGGCGCTCGCCTGTATGCTCCTATGGCAATACCCTGTCGTAGTCGTGCCACTTTATGTGCTCGGAGTAATAACAAGCGTATCGATCGGATTCCTGCCGGTCATTCTAATGCTTGCGCATCCGGGCACCTGGCAGGGAAGCGCTTATATCGGCGCGCTTATATTGGCCGTGCCGTTTGTGCTGTGGAAGTTCCAGAAGCGATTCTCCGTGAACGCTCTCGTGATGGACAGGAAAAACTTCCACTTTCGCATGCGCCGATTTAATAACATCGTCCGCATTTATATGTATTATCTCGCCTCGCTATTCTTTCCGGTAACGATGGGATGGTATCACGATGCAGGGTTTGCCTACAATGAGAAGTGGGACGGCTTCAATGTGTGGGCCCTCGCAGGATACGCGACCGTGATCTATATCACCAGCCAGGGTGCCTTGGGCGCATGGTTCCTGCTCGGGATCCTGCCGCAAGCCAATATCTTCGCTACAAACTCCTACGTCCAGGATAGGTATTTATACTTCGGTAGCATGGGCCTGGCGATACTGATGGCGCCTTTGTGTGTTCAATACCCGGTGCTATTTGTGGCGATCGTGGCCATCTACGCGTCAAAGAGCTACACGTATTCGCGCCACATGATAAACGATGAGCACCTATACCGCGAGAACTGGCGCAATCATCCCCAGGCGACATACGCCATAAACAACCTGTCATTCTTTCTTATAAGCCAAAGGCGATATGAGGAGGCGCGCGCCTACATTGACCGCGGCCTGGCTATAGATAAAGACAATAAACTCCTATGGTATAACCTGGGTGTCACCTGGGCGGCCACTGGACACTTCCAAAACCAAGAGGGGATCCAGCGATTCTTCCGCGCGATGGAGTGCTGGAAAAGAGCGCTACAGATCGAACCAAGGTGGAAGAAGCCGATGGAGGATCTGCAGAAGCTCGTCAAGGTGCTCGTAGACAATAAAATCGTAACGCTCGATAAGAACCAAGCGATGCCCGGGATGCCGGCGATACATGCGCCGCTAATGAACAAGGAGGAACTGAGTGGAACAACGAATAATACAGAAGCTGGAGCCGCCGCCAGAAGTTAAGTGGGAAATGAAGCGGCAGGACGAAGGAAAGCTTCCGAAAAATCCTATGCTGCGCTTTATCAAAGTATTCTTCCTGGGCGATGGCTACTGACATCCTGCTCGTAAATCCATTCTCATGGACCCGGGACGGCCGCGCGGCATATCTGCCATATGGGATATTATATATGGCGTCTTACCTGCGCAAGCGCGGCGTAAGCGTAGAAATACATGATTGTAATACCGCCGATTATGTCATGGATCACATTAGCGAATCTAAGCCTGACACTATAGGCTTGTCCGTATTGACAGGACCCGTAATAAAAGAGGCTTTGGAAATATCCAGGAGCGTCAAGGAACAGTATCCTGAAATCAAAATTGTATGGGGAGGACTCCATCCTACATTGTTTCCTGATAGCGTGAGGAGGGAAAAAAGCGTCGATTATATTATCCGCGGAGAAGGAGAAAAGGCGCTGGATAACTTATTGAACCACATGGAATATGGCAGCATCTATGACAACGCCTCGCTGATAGACCTGGACGCCGAGCCGATGCCGGCATGGGATATGTTGCCAGACATCGGGCGCTATATCATGAACAAACACTACGGTGACCGGGTGCTTACGCTCAACACCTCGCGCGGGTGCGTAAACGACTGCGCCTTCTGTTTTAACAGCGCGATGAGTACACACAAGTGGCGCGCGCTATCGGCAAAGAACATATGGGCGCAGGTCGCGACCTTATATTTTCGATACGGCATAAATGGCATACAATTCTATGAGGACAACTTCGATGTGGACAAGGAGAGAGTGAAGGAGTTCTGCCAGCTCATGATAAAGACAGGAATGAATAAGCACGTAAAATGGGCGCACTTCTCCTGCGTTAAGAAGGCGGACAAGGACCTGATCGACTATGAGCGAGAGGCCGGATGCCGCGAGATAGGATATGGCGTCGAATCAGGATCCAACCGTATATTGAAATTACTGAATAAGAACCAGACCACTAAAGATATCGAGCGCGCCTTCCGCGTGTGTAACAAGGCCAGAGTGAAAGCCACGTCTTTATTTATGATAGGGCTTCCCACGGAGACGGACCATGAGCTCAACGAGACGAAGAACCTGATCGGGCGCCTCCGCAGTTACCAGGATATATGTACCATCTATCGGCCATATCCAAAAACAAAACTGCACGACATGTGCGGCATAAAGACTCCCGGGACGCTTGAAGCTCAAGCTGATTTTTATGCTTACGGAGAGCTCGACAAGGACGCGCGGAACGTCAGCGAGCTATCTACGGACATACTTCTCAAGGCACAGGCGTATTTTTATCGGAATACTCTCAAGAAGGAACTGCTATCCTGCGTAAGGGATTTTAATATTAAGCGGTTTATATATCTACTCAAGGAAGGGTTCAAATGGTTCAGGGCACATATTGCGTAAAGGAGCATGAGGCGAAGATCCTCGATTCCCTGGCCGAGATCGTCCGGCACGGCTTCGGCGAGATGACGATCCAGGTCTGGGAGACGAAGGGCAGCTTCAAAACAGGCATCACGATCAAAGCCGGCCGCTCCTGGGTGTACCTGGTGACGAAAGAGATCCCCGAACTCAAGGAGATACTATGATCTGGCTACAGATTGCGTTTGATATTTTTATGCTCGGCGTTGTCTGGGCGTTCTGGACTATCTACCAAAAACTGGCTGAGAGTCAATATGAGTTTTCACAATGGGTTGCCAAAAAATTCAATGAACAATAATAACCTGAACGACGATGGCTACAGTATTTTCCGTGATGCCTTCATGGAATGCCTGCACAAGGACTGGAAAAAGGGCAAGATATCAACAAGAAAAGTCCGGGCCATCCTTGGAATTACGGCACTCAATAGTGTATACTATAGGCATGAAGTAAAATCACGTACCAATAAAAAAATATAGCACTATCAGCAAGGCCGCATCAGTCATAGCGGCCCCACAGGCCCCTTAAGAGGGTTAACGCAGGCATCCTGCGTTGGCTCTCTTTTTTTATAATAGGAGTGACATGATCACCTGGACCACAGAGAAGCGCAAAGTTTCAGAACTCATCCCGGCCGGATATAACCCGCGCCAGATGACTGAGAAGCAGTCCAAGGACCTGACGACCTCGCTCGAACGCTTCAACCTCGCCGACCCGATCGTCATAAACACCAATAACACAATCATCGGTGGTCATCAGCGCATCGCTATATACAAGCACCACGGCAAGATGGAGGTCGAGGTAGACGTGAGAGTCCCGTCCCGGGAGCTCACACCAGAAGAAGAAAAAGAACTGAACCTGCGCCTGAATAAAAATCTCGGAGAGTGGGACCTTGACGCCCTCGCTAATCTTGACGAGGAGATGCTGATCGACGTAGGATTCGCGGCATCAGAGCTCGATGACATCTTCGACCTGGAGCCAGGCATGACGGATCCAAACGAAATACCGGTCCTGCCGACCGAAGCCAAGGCAAAACCAGGCCAGATCTACCGCCTGGGAGAGCATAGGTTAATGTGTGGGGACTCGACCGACATTGAGGCTGTAAACCAACTTGTGCGAGGAATTGACGGCATTTTGAGTCCTATCCAGATGGTATTCACGGATCCGCCATATAATGTCAACTACAAAGGGAAGGGCGAAAATACCTCGGAAGGCATAGAGAACGACCATATTGACCCGGCCTTATTCCAAGAGTTTATAGCCAAGGTTTTTGAGAACATGTTTCAAATCATGAGCCCGGGCGCCGTTTTTTATATTTGCTCCGGATGGAGCTCTTATCCGACATTTAATGAGTCGCTCGTTGCCACAGGCTTCTACCGGGCCGGCGTGATCATTTGGAAGAAGGATAATGCCTCATACGGATGGAACGATTATCGATATAAGCATGAGTGGATACTCGTGGGCCGGCGTAAAGATGAGCGCATAAAAGCCGTGTCCATGATCTATGGATGGAAAAAGGGCGAGGGGGGGGGCGGCCATTTTTTCAGATCTACGAGAGACGAATACGATGTGTGGGAAGTGCCCCGGAAACATTCAGGCAGCTATATTCATCCTACCGAAAAACCAGTCTGGTTAATAGAAAAAGCCCTGGCGAACTCAAGTCAACGCTACTGGAATATACTCGACCTATTCGGAGGCTCGGGCTCGACCCTCATTGCTTGCGAGCGCCTAAAGCGACAGGCTTTTATCATGGAGCATGACCCGAAGTACGTGGACAGGATTATAAAGCGATGGGAAGATTATACAAAAAAGAAAGCGGAGCTCATCAATGCCGTTCACGCTTAATAAAACACGCAAGATCCGGATGGTGATCGACAATATAAAAAAAGGCAATCAGTTTGTGCTGTCCGTTCATACAGCCGGGATCCGTAGCACACAGACTTGGTATAATTGGGAAAAGACCAGGCCGAGACTTAAGCTATTACGCGCGGCCGTACAAGAACTATGCGCAACAAAGCGCGTGGAGATGGTAACGGACGCGCTATTCAAAAAGGCATGTGGCGGCGACGTGGGCGCCTGCGCCTTCTTCCTAAAGAACAAAGCCGGATGGAAGGACTCGCCGTCCGTTGTCATAGAGACAGGAAACCAGATAAAGACGCCGCACGCGATTATATTCTCGGCCGTGAAAGAGGAGTGCCATATCACGACTAACCATAATCAAATAACTATACCGGTGAAAGATGAATGTCCACAAGTCCAGCGCTAACGATTTACATGCCAGAGCCTGCCCAGCGAGTAATATCGGCTACGGCACGCTACAAGGTCCTGGAAGGCGGCCGCGGATCCGGCAAGAGCTATTCATTTGCGGATACGGCAGTAGCCAGAGGAGCACATGAAAAACTTCGTATCTTATGCACAAGAGAGACGCAGAACTCAATCAGAGACTCTGTCCATCGGCTTCTTAGTGACAGAATACATACGCTCGGGTATGACAATTTTTATGTCATACAGAAGGATGCGATTTATTCCAGAAGCGGTTCAGAATTTCTATTCAAGGGCCTGCACCACAATATCTCGGAGATCAAATCTACTGAAGGGATCGACATCTGCTGGGTTGAAGAAGCCGAGAAAGTCTCCGAAGATTCGTGGACCGTTCTCATTCCTACGGTCCGTAAAGAGGACTCTGAGATATGGGTTAGCTTTAACCAAGAGGATGAGGACAGTGCGACATACGTCCGATTCATTAAGAGCCCTTCGCCAGACTGTGTCTCGGCCCATCTCACATACCGTGACAACGCCATGTTCCCGGAAGTCCTGCGCCGGCAGATGGAATACGACAAGCGCGTCGATCCCGACAAGTATGAGCACGTCTGGGAAGGAAAATGCAAAGGATATTCGGATGCCGTTATTTTCAAGGGCAAAGTATTTGTCGAAGATTTTGAGACACCGGAAGGCGTGCAGTTCCATTTCGGAAGCGACTTCGGGTTCTCGCAGGACCCTGCTGTCCTGGGCCGAATGTTTATCCAGGATAACTGCCTGTTTATCGACTACGAGGCATATGGCGTCGGCGTTGAGATTGACGATCTCGAAGTATTTTATGACTCGGTCCCGGACGTCCGCAGGTGGGAGATCATGGCAGACTCGGAGCGGCCGGACACCATCTCATACCTACACAGGAAAGGCTTTAATATCATCGGCGCTGAAAAAGGGCCCGGATCTGTTGCTGACGGCATATCGTTCCTGCGCGGGTTTGAGAGAATCGTTATACATCCGCGGTGTCCAGGCGCGATCGATAACTTTAAGAATTATAAATGGAAGAAGGACAAGATCACCGGAAAGATATTGCCAATGCCGGTCAAGGGATCAGATCACTGGCCGGACACAGCTCGCTATGCGCTTGAGCGGTATATCAAATCTAACAATCCCAACATAAGGTTTATATAATATGCTGAAATTCTTCGAGGACATAAAGCTCGCCATGCAGTACCGAAGGTTTGAGAGCCAAGCCACCAAGGCGCAGAATCCGCTTGTTGAAATGTGGGGACATGAGAAAACATACGGCAAGACGCAACCGCATGACTTCGCTAACATGGTACAGAATTACCAGTCATGGGCGTATGCCTGTATCCAGCGCAACTCCTTCAGCGTGGCCGGGACAGAGCTTCGGATATACAAAAAAATCAAATCGAAAGAAGGTATTGACTACGAGGAAATAACCGAGCATCCGTTCCTTGACCTGATGACTAACGTAAACCCATTTTTTAATCGGTTTGAATTGTGGGTGCTGACGGTTACATTCCTCGAACTTACCGGGAACGCCTACTGGTGGATGGTTAAAGATCCGCTGGGAGTGCCGCGCGCCTTATGGAACATACCCTCACACTGGATGAAGATCGTGCCATCAAAAGAGACGTTTATAGCCGGATATGTTATGCAGCAGCCGGGTAGCCCGACAAAGGTGCCGTTCGATGTCGAGGACATAATCCACTTCAAGTATCCCTCGCCGTTCTCGCTCTATTACGGGTGCCCTCCGATGTACGCGGCCGCGTATGACATCGACATAAATAGAGAGCTGAAGGCACACGGCGTAAACTTCCTGATGAATAACGCGCAGCCCGGAGGAGTGCTCTATACGGACCAGCGGCTCGGAGATAAGGAGTTTGAACGTCTCCGCACTATGTGGAACATGCGGCATAAGGGCGGATCGAACGCCGGTAAGATGGCTATCCTCGAGGCAGGGCTTAAGTATGAAAAGACCGGATCCAACCTTCAGGAATTACAATTCCCGGAGACATCGCGCAATGTCAGGGATTCAATTCTCGCTATATTCGGCGTGCCGGCGTCCAAACTTGGATTGGTCGAGGATGTAAACAGGGCAAACGCCGATGCCAATGATTACACATACCAAAAAGATACAGTAAGGCCGAGACTGAAACTCATTGAAGAAAAGCTCAACGAGAAGATGATGCCAATATATGACACCGGGATCGTATGCGAGTTTGATAATAACATACCTGATGATCGCGACTTCCGCCTGCGCGAGCAGAGTGAACATATCAGATCGGGATATTCGTCAATAGACGATGAGCGTGTCGAGGACGGCAAGGATCCGTATGCCACGCCCGAGACATCGATGCCGCTGATACCTTTTAGTGTGCTCCCGGCCGGATCGCCGAAGCCGGAGCCTGTAGACCAGGGGACCGCGCCGCAGGACGAAAAAGCAAAAGGATATAAGCCTCTCCATGAGACAAAGGACAAGCGCACGCGCAAGTGGGAAGTATTCGCGGCCATGACGCAGCCACAGGAGAAGCACTTCGGCACGTCCATGAAGCGCTTCTTTGAGCGCCAGCGCCAGATCGTCATGGACAACGTCAATAAATACAAGGCATACCCGGTCAAGGCAGGATTTGAGGCAAACATATTATTCCCGATGGGCGAGGAGAATGAAAGACTCAAGATGATCGCCAAGGCATACGTCGAGGAATCCTTCAAGAGTGGAACGCTGCTCGGATATAACGAGCTCAATAATTCGGTAGACTTTAACCTTATCGAGCCGAATATAATCAGGGCCGTAGAAAAGCGCGTCGGCTTCTTCGCTGAAAGCGTAAACAAAAATACGGCGAACCTTATAAAGGAGGCGCTGGATCAGGGCGTATCCACAGGCGAATCGATCGATAAGATAGCCGGTCGCATAGATGATATATTTAACTTCAGCGAGAAGTTCCGCTCGGTGCGGATCGCCCGGACCGAGGTAATAGGCGCGGCCAACGAAGGCCAGCTATGGGCTTACAGAGAGAACGGCGTCGAGGCGAAGATGTGGATCACCGCGCGCGATGAGAACGTCAGAGAGAGTCATCAGATCGAGGGTCAGACCATTGAGATAAACGAGAGATTCACTTTAGCTGATGGCGAGCACCTGGACTATCCCGGGGACCGGGATGCCTCGGTGGGCAACATAGTCAATTGCAGGTGCTGCGTCAGTCCTGTCGTCAAAACACAAGGAGAATAATATGAAAGACAAAATGTTTCTTACTCTCAATTCAGTGGTCAAGGATATCGACGATATAGAGGGTACGCTGACCGCCTACGTGTCCACGGCCGCGCGCGACCGCATGGATGAGGTACTACTCCCGGAAGGCGCGGACCTTAAGCATTTCAAAAAGAACCCGGTCGTATTATTCGGGCACAAGTATGATGAGCCTCCGATCGGCAAGGCCTTGTGGATTAAGAACGACGGCGACGGCCTTATAGCCAAGGTCAAGTTTGCCTCGACCGAGTTTGCCCAGGAGATATTCACGCTATTCAAGGAAGGCATCATGAGCGCCTTTTCCGTAGGATTTATACCGAAACAGTGGGTGGACGGCGATGGCGAAAAGAAGGCGCGCAGGACATACGAGAAGTGGGAGCTCCTGGAGTTCTCCGCCGTAGCAGTCCCGGCAAACCCGGAAGCGCTCGCGCTGGCCATGTCGAAGGGCCTCATTAAGAGCGAAGCGTTAAAGAAGGAGTTCAAAATAGATCCTTCGGCAGAACCGCCAGCAGGGGATCCGCCGCCAGCCGAGCCGCCGGCCAAGGACTACCTCGAAGATATAAAGGCCATGGAGGCAGAGATCGAGCACTTGGAGGAGAATAAAGTAGCGGCCATAATAGAGATCACAGCACTCAAGAAAGAGGTATCGGATCTACGCTATAAGATATATGAGATTTTACACAGACCAGAGCAATCGAAGATCGTGCCGGAGATATCAGGAGATGAGCTCGCAAAAATAATAGGCGAACTCGTGTCTGGGGAGATCAGGCGCGTAACAGGCAAGGTCAACTAACCAAAAGGAGTATCTAATGTTCATGACACAAGAGGAGTTTGGAAAACTCCCGAAAGACCAGCAAGACCTCCTCATGAAGAAGATTGAGGAGATCCAGTCTGGCGCGGGCGCACCTCCCGTACCGAAGGGCCTGGCGCAGCTCACGATGGATGAGTTTAAGGGCATGGTAGGCCAGGTCATAAAGGATCATATCTCATCGATGACGCATGTCGATAAGAAGTATTTCGCGTTCCCCGGCATCGGCAAGGTCGATGACGACATATCGCCAGAGGGCAAGTTTTCAAAGACCGTGAAGTTTTTGAAGGCGCTCGCAGGCGGCGACGTTCAGACGTGCAAAACCATGTCCAACGAGGTCAGGGTAAAAGCTAACCTCTCGGAAGGTTCCACGTCAGGCGGCGGATTCCTCGTACCCGAGGAGTTTGCGTCTGAGATATTAAGACTCGCCCCGACTTACGGCGTGATCAGGCAGAACTGCCGCATCATACCTATGTCCAGCGATGTCAAGTCTATCCCGAAAGCCGGCGGCACGGAACTGACGGCCCAGTGGGTGAACGAAGCCGGACAGATCAAGTCCACAGATCCTACCTTCGGGCAGGTGCAGTTAATAATCAATAAGCTCGCAGCCATCCCAGTGGTAACGAGTGAGCTATTGGCTGATGCGAACATCGATGTGATCGCGTATCTTTCAGAGCTGATCGCGGAAGCGTTCGCGTACCAAGAGGACTATCAGGGATTCAATGGCACCGGATCTCCGTTCGTCGGAATACTCGGAGCAACCGGAGTCCCGACGTATCCTCTCCCGAGCGGCACAGGGTTCATCTGCCTGTCCTATCCGGACTTGGTAAAGTCGACGACCGAGCTTTATGATGCGGCGACCGCCAATGCTAAGTTCTATTTGCACAGGACGATCATAGGACACTTGAGAGGTCTTATAACGACCGCAGGCGCTCCCATAATCCTGCCGACCGCGAAGGACTTCGCCGGATTCCCGTTTGTTTCAACGGAAGTCCTACCGGGCACCAGGCATTCCACCGCGAACACCGATGCCACTCAGTTTATGGTGTTCGGTGATCTGCGCAAGACGATAGCGATGGGCCAGAGAGCCGGTATCGAAATGAAGATATCGGATCAGGCTACTGTCGGATCGAACAATCTATTCGAGAAGGACATGCAGGCCCTTCGGATGATCGAACGAGTATCGTTCGGAGTCTTACTACCAAGCGCGAGCTTGATATTCGTATCCTAACATAACCGCAGGGAAAGAAAGGAGCATTACCGTGAGAGATTATAAGACCACGATGGAAGTTTTCAATGCCCTATCCTGCATATTGTTTGCCTCGGATTCAACGGGCAACACAGGATACGGATGTACCATCGATACCAGGGGATTCGCGGATGTACTCGGAGTGGTAACGATGGGAGCAGTAAGCGGAACAGCTGCGTCGACCGGCGAGCTGACCGTGAAGTTCCAGGAGTCAGTCAATGCCACCGGACCGTTCACCGATATCAACGATGGAGCCATTAACGGCACCATGAAGATAACGATGAATGTTAAGGGTCATACCGCCGTCACAAATCCATACGCTTACATGGGTAAGTGCTATGAGAAGCTCGGTGTGACTTCGGTCGGAGGCACGTATCGTTTGAGATATATCCGTTGCCACGCTTCGCTGAAGGGCACCGGAGCAAGCGGGTATTTAGCCGGAGCCATCGGCGTTGCGGTTCTATTGGGCAGGCCTTCTGATACGCTTTATATTCAGAATCCCGCCTCAATAGGAAGTGGCAATGCGGATGTCTGGCAGGGTTGGACAGTTAATTCGTTCAAGCCGTAAAGTAATCGAGGAGAGGGCCTTCGGGCTCTCTCCTCACGCAATCATATGATAGATAAATATAAAAATAGAATGATATCGAAGTCAAAAACGAGGTGCGACGATGCTGATAGGGACCGGGGACGTAAGGACATGGCTGGGGTTAAACGACAGCGACAGGACGCCAAACGCTAAGATACTATCGCTTTGTAGCGCGATCCAGGCGTTCGTAGAAAGCTATACAAATCGGAAACTCGAGGCGCAGCGCTTTACCACGCATCCTGACCATTGTTATCTTGATGGCACAGGCAAGCCATGGATATACCTTCCCATTTACCCTATCTGGAATATATATGAAGTGGCGGTCGACAACGATAGAGAGTTCGGATCCGGGACACTTATAGGCATGGACGACATAATCTTTGATCCCCAGGGCAAAGTAATGAGCGAGGCCGGATACTTCACGCGCGGGCGTAGGAACGTGCGCTTTGATTATTATGCCGGATATGGCGCGGGATCATATCCGTTACCTGCCGATATCAAGCAGGTGATGGTAGAGATGATAGTCGAAACATATAAGTCAGGTCTGACAGCGATCCATCAGGTACAGACGCCACAGGGTGAAGTTTTCTTCCTGAAGCTACTATCAAACAACACTATGTGGAAAGAATGTCTCGGACGATATACGCGCATGGGAGGCTTCGATTATAGTTATGATGACCATTAGAATCGAGGGGCTGCAGAGGCTCGCGCGAAAGCTTGAGGAGGGTGCCCGGGATAAGGCGGTCAAGCTCGGAATGAATCAGTCTGCCACGCTTCTGCAAGGATGGATTCAGCGCAATAGACTATCAGGCCCACGGCCTGATTTTCTCGGAGTACTGACAGGTAGGCTTAGAACATCCATATCAGTTAAGTCCACAGAGAAGGTGGGCGACGCTTATATTACGAAGATCGGCACGAACGTCGAATATGCGGCAGCACATGAGTTCGGATATCCGCCGCACAATTTACGCGCCCGGCCATTTATGCGACCGGCGTTCGAGGATCCGCAGAACCAGCGGCAGATAGTAAGCATCATCGCAGAACGTCTCAACGAAGCACTGGCGAGGGAATAATGCTAATTGGCGCGATATTTAATCAACTTGTATTGACACTGGAAAATAACCCTGACCTTAAGGTCTATATCAGGCGCGTATTTAAAGGCGCTCGTTTCGATATCGGCAAAGATACGCATCCGTGTCTTATGGTCGAAGTGGTGCGTAATAATGAAATCGAAAAAGACTTCGGGCAGATTAAGCGCATATGGGCTGAGTTTGATGTCTTGGGTTTTATATATGAACAGGATCAGGAGAGCCTTATTGTAGGTGATAGCCGTAAAGAAAAATACGGTATCCTTGACATAGAGAACGATATCCGGGCATGCCTGCAGTCATCGAATACGCTCGGCGATAGAGTGTATGACCTACAGATGCAGCCGACAGAATTTGATTATACTTTTCTGCCAGTGCGAGGCCTGCGAATACGAACAAGAGTTTTGTACCAACAAACCGATGGTATATAACAAAAGGAGAATGAGATGGCAAATTTAATTTATAACAGTTTTAAGAGGGCACTATTGCAAGGTAGCTATAATGTGGATACACCTACACCGCCGATATATGTGGCGCTTCTGAATAATAGCTACTCACCGAACATTGACACCGATATTTATGTCGGGCAATTCTTAGGAACGTATGAAGTATCGAGCGTCGGATATACGGCTGGCGGGGTAAAGTTATCAGGCCCGAGCGCTCAACAGGATAATGCGCTCAACCAGGGCATCCTTTACGGAACAAGTATATTATGGCCAAGCGTCACGTTCTCAGCGCGCGCGGCGGTTCTTTATGGTTCTTCAGGGGTAGGTTTCTCATCCGATCCTTTAATTGCATATATAGACTTTGGCTCAGACAAAACCGCTACTGCCGGAACATTCCAGATAAATTGGGCCGCGACCGGGATATTGGCGATAACGTAAAGATAGGAATAATATGGCATTTATATTCGGGACAGCGGGACAAGGAGCGCTATCATCATCTAACCCGGTAAAATTTTCATTCCCGGGGAAGAGCGGCGCGAAATTATTTGTCTTGGGGATTGCAGGGGCATTAACATCAACTCGTGGAGGAGGTGCGCCTACAATATCCGGGACAGTTATGTCACAAATAGCCAACACGCAGATAGGGACAGGCGAGAATATCTGTGAGATGTGGTATATTGCTAATAATTCTGATTTAGCCGCAACTGTGAGCATACCAAATACCGGGGCTTTGAGCTTAAGACCGATAGCGTCAAGTTATATCTCAAGTTTTACTCCTACTCTTGAGGGATCAGCCGTTATGCAAGGGACGACAGTCAATCCGATATTAACCATAACGACCACGCATTTCGGGAATGTCTTGGTCGATATGTTAGCCCATGGCAGATTAAGTGGACCTACTTCATGGAATGGGACAATCATTGGTTCTAATGATGAGGGAGCATGGATAAATGCCGCACAGTACTTCCTTCCGGCATCTGCTGGAATTTTGACGGCAAGTTATGGGGTAGCCTCTGATGATGTGGCATATATACTCGCCTCATTTTTTGAGAATAATGTCGACGTTACTATAACGCAGTCAAAAATTACCGCGTCCGCGGTAATAATATCTCCCACGACCAGAGGCAATGCCACATTAGCACTTTCAAAAGTACTCGCGAGTTTAATTGTCAATTCTCCTACGGTAACATGCCATGCGATAATTACCGCATCCAAGATAATCGAATCTTTAATAATAAAATCTTTCACGATGAGAGGCGACGCGCAGGTTTTAATAACCAAAATTATCTCAAGCGCGATAATTAAGGATCCGAATATTGTAGCAGTTGGGATAATAAATATCACCGTGTCCGCATCGGTTTCATCGATATCATTGATAATAAAATCCCCAGCAGTGACAGGCAGTGCTCAAGTCGCCGCATCCAGCGCGATTTCAAAGATACAGATATTCACGCCGATAATTAAGGGCAATGCGATGGTATCGTCGTCCCCTGTTTTTTCAAAGATACAGATATTCACGCCGATCGCCATAGGCGGCGCATCGGTATCAAGTTCAAAAATTTCAGCGAATATAATAATAAAATCTCCGACTGTTATGGGTGACGCTATCACAACAGTATCCTCATTGCTCGCTAAAATCCAGATGCTCGCTCCGACCATAGTCACTGCCAATGTGGAAAGTATAATCATATCCGCACTTAAGATAATTTCGATGATCTCGGCATTCGACATAAGCATATATTCACAAATGAACGAAGGTGATAAGACATACAAATTAAGATTGAATGTCAAGTCCCAGGTAGCTCAAGACTTTGCGTTATCTTCTTCAGCGCAAAAAACATTAACCAAGAAGCCTCGGATAACTCGATACTCTGTTCCACCTTCTCCTATACATATAACGATAACCAAGAAGTCCCAGTTGAGTAAGATAGGAGTTCTATGAAGCATTATATAAATGAAATAGGGACGGAGTTTTTGATTGACTTAGGAACACTGATAGGCGCAGGGGATGTTGTCTATATTAAATATAAAAAGCCGGATGGTACCGCATCGAACACCTGGTCGGGTTCGTTATATTCAAGTTATAGCCTTATCGCTGAGCAGATTGGAACCTATTTCATAAGGCATGTCATAGTAGGAACTGAACTCAACCAAGCCGGAGACTGGGGATTCCAGGGCGTCCTCGGGAATACAGCAGGGACGTGGTATGGCGAAACGGTCAAGGAAACTATATTCGGAGAATTTGAATAATGCCACCGGACGAAGCTAAACACTATTGTCTAAAAGAGCAGGACTGGGGAAAGTTATGGGAAATCGTAAAGACCTTCACATTCCACGTTCAGGAGGGCGACAAATCCGGCGGATTTCGAGACGATATCTTAAGGCTTAAGATAGACGTAAAAACATTAAAAGAGCGATTTTGGCAATCGTCATTGATCGGCGGAATTATAGGCGCATTGATCGGCAGCGGGTCAAAAGACGTTATAGCTTTTTTGATAAAGTGGCTCATGGGAAAATAAACGCTTAAGGAGGTTCCCATGCTTGACGATCAGAAGATCCTCGAGAAGATTGCATATTGGTATTATGAATATTTCAAAAGAGAAGGACGGGCCGACGACCGGGATAGGGACTGGAGATACGCCGTGAGGGCGCTTATTCATTTGAAGGAGCCAATAAATTACCGTAACTATACATGGAGAAGTAATGAAGACGACTTCGGCATGTTAAGGCCGATCTTAACTGAGGCAAAAAATAACGAAAGGGAGGTTTTATGCTGACTCGTAGAACGGTAATAACGGCGATCGCCGAAACTGCATATGGAACTGACCCGGCGATGACCGGGACGAACGCGATACTCGCATGGGATGTGAATCTGGACGTAAAGGGCGAAGTCCTGGAGAGGTTATATCTGAGGGATAGCTTATCGCCGATATCTCACGTCGTAGGTATGAAAGAGGTCGAGCTTTCATTTAAGAGCGAGCTTGTGGGCTCGAACGCCGCGCCGATGATAGGACCGATTCTTTCGGCCTGCGGGTTCGGCACCGGAGTGACGACCGGGACAGCACTCGTCTACTCACTCGTATCGAGCGAAGTCAATATGCCGAGCGTCGCAATATATGTCTACAAGGATGGCAACCGCCACAAGGTTCTCGGTGCCCGGGGAACGGTAAAGTTTCTGCTCGAAGCAGGCAAATACGGTATCGCTGAGTTCGCCATGAAGGGATTATATGATCCGGTCGCGGCCGTAGCGGTCCCGGACGTATCTGGTCTGTCCGCGAACAAACCGCCGATCTGCTATAACTCAAGTTTCCAGATAGGCGGCTTCTCACCTGTATCATCGAAGCTCGAAATAGACATGGCGAATGACATCGCGCGCGCGGACAGTCTCAATGCTACATACGGCGTGGCCATGTTCAGAATTGCCGGGCGCAAGCCGAAGATGACGTTCGATGCTGATGCCGTTCTCGAAGCCTCGAATCCGTTCTGGGGTGACTGGTCCGGCCACGTGGTCGACACCTTCGCCATCGATATCGGGACCGCAGGCAACAGGTATATCCTGTCCGGCATCTTCCAGCTACTACAGCCGAAGTACGGCGACAAGGACGGCATCTCGAAGTACGACATCGATGCCGCGCTCGTGTCGAGCAACCCGGATAGCCAGAACGATGAACTGAAGCTCACGTATATTTTGGCGTAAAGTTTTATAAACAGGAGGGTGTGCTATGATTAGCGGTTTGAATTTACAGGCGACTGTCGATTTTATCCTGCCGGACGATAATGACAATCCGACGGTATGGAAGATCGGGATCATTGCGAGCGATCTACTGGCGCAGATTGGAGCGCAAGGCAAGGACAATCCGATACAGGCTTCCATTAAGTTTTTACAGCTGGGCCTTAAGGGATGGACGAATCTGGAAGGCGTCGAATATAAGACGGAAAAGACCACGCTGGGTGGAATAGAGTGCGACGCTGTACCGATCGACCTGATCAAGCGCATCCCGCTCAATGTCGTCATGGCATTATCAGAGAAGGTATTCGAGATTAACCATCTGACGCCGGGCGAAAGAAAAAACTAATAACGGCAGTTGACGCGATCCAGCTCGGCTTTAACTGCCATGCGTGCGACGAAAAGCTAAAGACTGAAAGGGGATGCGCCGGAACAGGGATCATCCCCTTTGAGATAGATGGCGACAGGGTATTCAGGTGTCCGCTAAAATTAGTCTCGGACTTATCATGGCATTACGTAGAGGCATATATTTTTTATAAGAAAAATCTGCTGCCTAACGGTCCGACATACACCAAGGAAAGCAAAAAGTACATCGAGGCGATGCAGGTGCTCGATGTGGAGTATGCGCGGATAGAGCGCGAGCATACGAAGAAGGCAAAGCGATGATAAACGCGACAGGCTTGGAAGTAATCTTGACGTTGGATGACCGGCTTACTGCAGGATTTAATAAGTCTTTTAACTCCATACAGCAACAGGTAGAAAAAACAAGCGAATCCTTTGTCCATCTCGGCCGTGAGATATCCCAGACCGGCCGCAATATGACATTCCTCGGAGCGGCCATTGTCGGCCCGATGGCGATCGCCTTTAAGACAGCGTCAAATTATTCAATCGAGGCAGGCGAATCGATGAAACGGCTCACAGCATCCGCGATTGACTTTCAAAAGACGATCGGCGCGGCTATGCTTCCGGTAGTAGAAAAACTCACGCGGCTGATCGAAGGACTAAATGAGTGGTTCAAGAGATTGGATCCGCAACTCAAAAACTCCATCATCCAGGGAGCGCTCATCACCGGGATATTCCTGGTCCTGGGAGGTTCTATCTTAAGCCTTATCGGAAAGTTGGGTTCCTTAGTCGGGAGGGTGCTGCAGTTCGCTGCCGCTAATATTCCACTCCTCGTAATGGCCGGCGCACTGCTGGCCATAATATATTATTGGGAGCAGATGCGATCGGTCGTCATGCCGATAATAGATGCGCTCCAAATCTCCGTTGATATGCTGGCCATCGGATATAACAAAGTGGCACTCGCCATGTCGCACGTTGCCGCGTTTGGCGCGGCCATGGTCGGCAATCAGGACCTCGCTGTATGGTATGAGGAGCAGGCAATACAGATCGAATCGTCGATAGCCACACTCGAGGCCGATATGACCAGGGTGATGTCCGGCGAGGGCACGTGGGCGTCGGCCGTGGACCAGGGGATCCAGAAGATACAGAGCCTCTGGGAGTTTCTGAAGAATCCGCCACTGGCCGAAGTCGATGCCGCACTCCTGCAATTCTCTCAAAAGTTTTCTTCGGTATTTAAACAGGCATATGATAGCGCGGTCAACATAGGCGCGCAGTCTGCAAATATACTGGTCAGCCAAATAAATACTTTCTCTGCCGGGTTCGGCAAGGCCTTCTCCGACATGGTCCTCCATGGTAAAAACTTCGGTGAGAGCATGAATGCGGTATTCATGAATATGCTTGACGCGTTAATTTCGTCTGTCGTTCAGATGATAGCTCAGTGGGTTATATACCAGGCATTTCAAGGCATTATACTTTCCGCATCGATCGGCATGGCAACCGCAGTCGCTACAGCCTGGGCCACGGCAGCTGCGATGGTTTCTCTCGCCACGTTTGGAGCCAACGCCGGACCGGCCGCCGGCGCGATCGCAGGTGTGACAGCCATGGCAACGGCTCTCGCGGCCATACCGAAAGCCGCGGAAGGCGCAAATATTATGGGCGGCGGTAGCATAATGGTAGGAGAACGCGGCCCGGAGATCCTGAACCTGCCCGCAGGGGCCCGGGTGACACCGCTTGATAAAGCAGGTAGCGGCGTCTCAGTCCACATAAACGGTGACGTCTATACTCAAACCACTGACCAGATAGAAGAACTTGCTAATCATATATCGCGCCTCTTGGATGAGAAGAAAAGGAGCAGGGTCCGATGAGCACCTTCGGCATTAAAGTCGGAACATACGCATTCGGCACAAACTCATTCGTGGATGCGCTCAAGATAGCCTCCGGGCGCCGCATGGAGCAGTACCCTATCATCCGCACGGACATGACCATTATCCCTGAGAACAAGGCCCAACCTATCAAAATTGACATTTCAGGCACAGTTACCGGATCGGACTATACTTCGCTAAGGACCGCCATAAAACAGCTCAAACAAGCCGTGGATGGGGCTACAAAGGACTTTTATATTGATGACGAGCGGTTCATCAGGGTAATATCGAGATCCTTTGACTACGCCTACATGACGCAGGATTTCGCCAACTATAACGTGGGTCTGTTAGGCGAAATGCCCTATCTCCTGGCCGGGACCGTATCAAGTTATGTAAGCCTGCCCACAACTGCCGTGACATACCCGGTCGGCAATGGTGGTGATGTGAAAGTGCCGCTCAAGATATCGATACTGGCTCCGAATGGGGGGATCCCGATAGGCACGACTATCCAGTTTGAGAATGTAACCACAGGACTTATTTGTCAATTTATAGGTGCGTTGACAGCCACGCAGACGCTCGTTATTGACTGTGGATATGATGACTATAATCGCCCGACGTTCAAGGTAGAAGTGAATGGCGTAAGCGCCATGTCAGCCTTTGAGGGAGATTTTATATCAGTCCTCCAGGGCACAAACTGGCTTAAGTTTACCGGATGCTCGGTCGCCACTGTGTCGCTCTATTGGCGGAGGGGATACGTTTCATGAAAACTGAACTTGATTATATGGAGTACGCCTCAGATGCTGCCGCCCAGGCGGCGTACGTAACAAACGCATCGGTAAGCGGCACTTATGCCTCTCAATATCCACCGGTACAAAGCGGTACTTATGTAAAAGCAACAAGTCAATTATCCGGAACAGATTATAACCCCGAAAAAGCTACAGACCCCGCAAAATCGCTTACAGGGGCAATCGAAAATAATTCATGGACGTCAGCATCTGGCGGGCAGGCGAAC
>Ga0315281_10000945_pt1 | contig 41933 bp, 36 predicted proteins | sample YL17G07_0_MG_FD_204540 | JGI IMG/M metagenome (GOLD analysis project Ga0315281, IMG submission 204540) | Sediment microbial communities from Yellowstone Lake, YNP, Wyoming, USA - YL17G07_0 | ecosystem: Environmental > Aquatic > Freshwater > Lake > Sediment | place: USA: Wyoming | collected...
TTTACAGAATTGATCTTACACTATCCTGCAGATGGAAAGTTCCGGCAACGAATTAAAGAGATACCTTGATGACAGTTTTGAAAAACAAAAAAGGAATAATCTTGAGCAAACCGAGATGATAAAAGAGGAATTAATGATGATGAAGCAGCTTGCAATGGATGTCCTTTACAGTAATGTGCGGCAGCTTGAGTCTGAGGCTGAAACGCACTCGGGCAAGAAAATAGAACTCGATAGAAAAATCAAGGATATCAGGGAACTTTTAGTGAGGGCCTCAGGCACAGGAGAAAATGAATAAATGATAGACAGCAACGACATAGCGATAAAAGAATTTCTGGGCAACATCACTAAAAATTTGGCTCAACTTGAAGGTTTGAAGATTGAGCTGTTCAGAAAAAGAATAGTCGGACTTGAAGAGATTATAGATGATTTCTCAAACTATGTCATAAGAAGCGGTTTGGTAGGCATTACCAGTTCAGGCAAGTCGTCATTATTGAATGTCATACTCGGCATTGAACAAAAGATGCTGAAAGAGCAGTCCAAGGCCACCACAAACATGATAGTCTTCTGCTCTAAATCCGACGAGCCACGGGTAGAAATTCATTTTGAAGACGAAAAGATTGTTACAAAACGCGGCAAGGACGTCAAGCCCGAATTTTTGTGGAAATATACATCTGAAGACGAAAACCCCCAAAACAAATACAATGTAGGATTCATAAGACTTTACCTGCCTACATTCCTCTTTGGCGAAGACCTCGAAATAGCGGATACGCCGGGGCTTGATGCTTACGGCTTAAAGGAACACGAGGACCTTACTTTGCGTGAATTTCTGCCTCAGGCTGATTTGATAATATACCTCTCATCCATAGGAAGCCCGATGAAGGGCACGGATAGAAGAACACTGAACCAGATAATGGATGCGGACCAGCGGGTTGTTTTTGTCCAGACCTGCAAAGGCTCGGTAGTTGAGCAGAGCACCGGTGACGGCAGCACAGTGTCTGTAACCGAGCAACTCGACACATACAAAGAGACTTTTGCAAAGGCAATAGAGCACTATCCCAAACTAAAAGATGCCCCGATTGTTCAGGTTGAAACTACAATTGCAAGAGACTATTTAACGAATAAAGATTTGACCGCATGGCAGGAGTCCGGACTTGAAGAGTTTGAACATGCCATTAATCACGTAAACAGCCAACTGCGCGCATCCAATACACTTAAAAAGCTGCGCACAGCTGTTACAGCAACAAGGGCGCTGAGCGATCTGGTAAAGAGCTCTGACAAGGATAAGCGCGATAAAGAAAAGGACCTGGAAGAAAAGACAAAATTCCTTAATAAATCAAAGGACGACCTTGAGAAGATTATTAAAGATAAGGATGATGTGATTTCAAAGGCTATTGAGACGGTAAATCCTGCTGCCCTGATTGAAAACTACAGCACAGAGCTTAGAGAGGTTTACACTCAGAGATACGATTTCAATCCCATGCATGACAAGGAATTCATCGCCAAGGCACATGCCCTCGGCGAAAGGACTAAAGCACTTAAGGATGATTTTCTGGAGTCTTTGGACAGTGCAAGGGACAGATACAGGGATTTATTCAATGAATTAGGTCTCGAAGTAAAGAGGGCGGATATTCAGAATGTTATCCAGAAAGAATTCTCTCTGCCAAACGCCCAGAAAAAGCGTGTTGCAGAGGCTTTAAGCCAGGATGAAAGATCAACAAAGCAGAAAGAGAAGCCAAAAATCAAAGATGAGTATAAGAAAATAACTGATGAATATATTGATAAGGGCAAATACATTGACGACATGGCGAATTCCTTAAATCTCTATTTTGAACCCTTAAAAAGCCATCTATCCTGGTGGGAGAGAGCTGTTAAGGCCACTTACATCGAACCCCTGGAGAAAAAAATTGAAGGGCTTGAGGATGACCTGAAAAAGATAGAACAAGGTATTTTATATGATGAGGCACAACACAATAAACTCATAGCTATCAGCAGCAACCTTGACAACCATATCAAAGTCATATCTGATATTCACGGTACAGATTTATTGGAATACAGAGGCCCTATATATGAGGCATATGCAAAAAAACTTGCTCCTGCCTGGATAAATACAGACAATACCACTCTGCTTTTACAGCTTAACAACAGCCTGCTTCATAGCCTGTTTAATTTATATTACAATAAATGCATTAATGCCATTTCGAGCAAACCTGACAAGAATATCGTCCTTGTCGGAAATGATTACGGCTCTCAGGTCAGGTTCTTGAGGCACTTGATAAGGTTGGATACTGAAACTGTATCTGTTTTGCTTGAAAAAAAACCGCCCTTTTCTATAAATGTGCAGAACAGAAATACAGGCATTAAAAACATCAATATCAGTGACGAACATGCCCCCGGAATTTCTTTTTATATCCTTGGCAATGACATCAAATCTCTTGAGCGGGCTGAAGCAAACAATCTACTTGAAAAAACGGATGTTATACAGTTGATGATAGATGACATGCATAGAGTGGCATCGGCGATGAGCGACCTGGTGGACAGGAATTTGTTTTTCAAACTGATAAACAAGCAAAGAGATAAGCTACTGCTTACTTATCCTGCTGCCGCCCATTTTCAGAAAGACAGACTGCATATAATGTTTAATGAGGCTATCGTTGAAATAGATAAGGTTTTTTCGTCTTCAGGCAAGGCACACTGGTTCATATATGAAAATTTTGAAATCAGGTACAATTATTTTAACGAATTTGCCGAAAAGGTCATGCGCGAAAAGCATAATACCGACAAATGCGTAAAAGAATGGAAAATTCAGCGTATTCCCCTTAGTGAGCCTTTTACTGAAAAGGTCTTAAGAGAGCAGTTTGACCAGTTGATGATGGAACGGTAACCTGCTTCCAATAGATTTCCTTTACTACACTAATTCTTAATTTCAGGGTGTTCTTGCCCTGCAGGATTGATACTTTTGCAAATACGTCAAATATAAATATGCTATAATTTAGCGCATCTGTATCTATCGGGGTGGAGGGAGCGCAGTGGCATATAACTTGCTCAGTCAGTCAGTCAGTCAGTCAGTCAGTCAGTCAGTCAGTCAGTATCTCTCGCTTATTAAATGTCAATTCAATCTTCTTTTATGAAGGTATGTCACCGGACGTTGATGCTATGCCTTTGTTTCCAAGTATTTCTAATCGGAGGTATATGAATGAAAGATGAATTGTATGTAGATATAGTAAGTAAAACTATCATATCCAAATTATCTGAAGAGATATCCGCCAATATAAGCAAACAAATAATCGAGGCTATGCGGGGCGTGTCGGCTCAGGAAATCGGTGAGCTGGTTTCCGCAAAAATCAGAGCGGAAATGGAACCTCTTGTTAAAACAATATCTGAATCTGAAAACTCATACAGGCTTCATGCAGACAATTCCGCAGGTGATATTAAGAGATATGTAGATGATAGGTTGAGGACCCATATCAAGCCGGATTATGAATTGAGGGACTTTATCAGGGATGAAATGTCCGGTGTAAGAGATGCCCTCAAGAGGGTTGAGAGTTATGACTCTATCAAGGGGATGATGGAGAGTCAGGTGGCAAGTATTACAAGCAAGACTCAGGGTCTGATTGATAATTTCAGGAAAAGCGTCTTCTTTAAATCAGGTGATGTCGACGGTGAAATGAGAAAATATATTGAGGAGATATTTAATAAGGAGAAAATGATCCTTTTTGATCACGTTGCAACTATTAAAGATGAACTGGCTGAGTTGAGACATGTTCTTTTCGGGTATGTTCAGCGACTTGAGGCTGAGGCAGCGATGCATTCGGAGAAGAGAACAGAGTTTGAGAAAAAGATCAAGGAACTTCAGGACATCTGGGAGAGGTCTTCTTCTGCCGGAGATTCTACTATGCAAAAGGTTTAAAAAAATATCCAACCCAATAGTAATTTTTGGCGTCTCCCTTGAGTGGAATAATGATAGACAGCAAAGACAATAAAATCCAGGAAATTCTGGGAAATGTTTCTAATATTTTGACCAAACTCGAAGCCCTTGGCCTGGAGCAATTGGACAAAAGAATTAAAAGCCTGAATTTTATCATAGCTGAATTCTCAACTTATACCATTAGAAGTGGTCTGGTCGGCATTACGAGTTCCGGGAAATCCTCTCTATTGAATATCCTGCTTGGCACCGGAGAAAAGATACTGAAAGAGCAGGCCAAGGCGACTACCAACATGATAACCTTCTGTTCAAAGTCCGACGAGCCGCACCTGACCATTCATTTTGAAGACGGCAGGTCCATTGAAAAGCATGGCAAGGATGTTTTTGCCGAACCTGTCTCCAGATATACCTCCGAAGATGAAAACCCTCAAAACAGATTTAATGTAAAATTCATACGCCTCTCCCTGCCTACATTTCTTCTGGATAAAGACATAGAAATAGCGGATACCCCTGGACTCGATGCCTACGGCTTAAAAGAACACGAAGATCTTACACTGCGTGAGTTCCTGCCTACAGCGGATTTGATCATCTATGTGTCTTCCATAGGAAGTCCTATGAAGGGAACGGACAGGAGGACCCTTAACAGGATAATGGACGCGGACCAGCAGGTTATTTTTGTTCAGACCTGCAAGGGCTCGGTGGTTGAACAGAGCAACGGCGACGGGACAACAGTATCCGTAAGCATGCAGCTTGCGAGATACAAAGAGACTTTTAAGCAGGCTATTGAGCACTATGCAAAATTGAAAAATGCACCTATTGTGCAGATAGAAACAACTATTGCCCGTAATTATCTGCAAAGCAGAGATGCAAGTGCATGGCAGGAGTCTGGATTTGAAGAGTTCACTCATGCCGTAAACAATGCAGTGGGCCGTCTAAAGTCCTCCCATAATCAAAGAAATCTGAGAATTACCGCAGATGCAGTCAAGGCCTTGAACGACCTGCTGAAGAGTTCCGTAAAAAAAGGACAAGACAAATGGGTCCCCGCAGAGGGTAAAGCGGAACACCTTAAAACGCTAAAAGATGACCTTGAGAAGATTATCAATGACAAGAACGCGCTTGTTCTGAAATGGACTGGGAATTTGGACCATTCGGACCTGTTTGGAAAATTCAGCGCCGAGCTTTCACGGATATTTGGATACAGATATGACTTTAACCCGATGCACGACAGAGAGTTCATTACAAAGGCACATGCAATCGGAGAGAGGATTAAAAAGGTCAAGGATGATTTTCTGGAGTCTCTGGACAATGCGAAGGAGAGGTACAGAGAATATTTTAAAGATGTTGCCCTTGAAGTAAGAAGAAAGGATATTCAAAACATTATCCAGAGAGATTTCTCTCTCCCAAATGCTCAGAAAAAGCGTGTAGCTGAAGCCTTAGGCCTGGTAGGCAGTCCGACAAGACTTTCTTCCTGGCAGGGGTCGAATTCGGTTACTGATGAATATATTGATAAGCAAAAATATATTGCCGATATTGGGATGTCTCTAAAACTCTATTTCGAGCCCTTATTAAATCATCTGGACTGGTGGGAAAGATCTGTTTATTACTCTTATGTCGAACCCATGCAGAAAAAGATAGCAGCTCTTGAGGATGACCTGGAACACATAGATACCGGGCTTTGTTATGCCGAAGCCCATCACGGCACTCTGGTGGACATCAGCAGTGACCTTGACATATTGACTCAGGACATCTCCGACTACTGCGGTTTATACTTGGCGGATTACAAGAGTGAGGTATATTCAGGATATGCTGCCCAGGCAGTTGCAACGAGCAGAAAAACAGATATTAGAAACCTAATTATACAACTCGGCAGTCGTTTATACGAAAATATGTTTCATTTCTGTTATGTCCAATGTTTGACCTCAATTTCCAGTAAACCTAAAAAGAACATTGTTTTAATAGGACATGATTATGGTGTTCAGATCAGCTTCCTGAGGCATCTCTTCAGGCTGAATAATGAAAATCTGACACCTCTGCTTGATGGCAAGACGCCGATTTCCATAAACATGTCTGGAAGGAATGCAGATATCAGGAATTTCAATATTGACGATGAACTCGGCGACGCCATGCATTTCTATATCCTTGGCAATGATATCAGATCTCTTGAGATTGCAGAGGCTGAAAAATTGTGTGAGAAAGCGGATGTAATACAATTGATGGTAGATGACCTGCATAGAGTCGGCTCTGCGCTTACCGACGTGGTGGAGAGAAATCTGTTTTTTAATCTGATTGATAAGCACAAGGAAAAACTTTTACTTGCATATCCCTCGGCTGCTCATTTTCAGAAAGAAAGGTTGCATATCATGTTTAATGAGGCCCTGGCTGAAATAAACAAGGTCTTTTCTCAAGATAAAACTCATTGGTTCATATATGAAAACTTTGAAATAAGGTACAATTATTTCAATGAATACGCCGTAAAGATAGTTGATAGAAACCTTGATGTTGACGGCTGTCTGAGAGAATGGAAATACCGGGGAATCCCCCTTGATGAGCCTTTTAATGAGAAGATACTGAGAGAGCAGTTTGAGCTTTTGCTGACGGAGCAGTGAACATTTTTTTCTGATGTTTAGTTATAATACTCCTCTGTTGAAATGAAAAACCCTGAAAGGAGATTATTGATATGAAGGTTATTTTAAAAGCGGACATCAAGGAATTGGGAAGGATGGGCAGCGTAGTGTCCGTAAAGGAAGGGTATGCAAGAAATTACCTGGTCCCCAAGGGACTGGCGGTCGAGGCGCTTGAAAAGAACGTCAAGGCCCTGGAGCATGAGAAAAAGAAGATAGAGCAGTTTGCCCGGAAGATCAGGGGGGGGGCCGAGGACCTGGCTGCCAGGATATCGGCGCTCTCGCTTACCATCAAGGCCAAGGCCGGAGAAGAGGAAAAGCTGTTCGGTTCCGTGACCTCAATGGACATAGCCGATGCCCTTAAAAGCGAGGGGTTTGAGATAGACAAAAAGAAGATAGGCCTGGAAGAGCCAATAAAGAGGCTTGGCAGTTACACGGTGCCTGTTAAGCTGCATTCGGACGTCTCAGCCCAAATCAATATCCAGGTAGTAGGCGAGTAGAAGCAGACATTTCCCCGACGGGTAGAAGGCCTGGCATTGTCCAATGCTTTTTACCCGTTAATGTTTTTCGGGAGGGGTATCTTGAGAGAATCCGACCTTGTCGTAGATAAACTGCCGCCGCAAAACCTTGATGCGGAGGAATCCGTTCTTGGGGCGGTCATCCTTGATAACGAGGCCCTGACCAAGGCCCTTGAAGTCATCGGAGCGGAAGATTTTTACAGGGACTCACACCGGCGTCTCTTCAACGCCATGACGGCACTTTTTGAAAAGAACGAGCCCATAGACATAGTTACCCTGGCCGACTACCTGAAAAGGGTCAACGACCTCGAACCCGTGGGCGGCATAGCCTACCTGTCCAATCTCGCCAACAGCGTCCCGACTTCGGCAAATATCCGTTATCATGCAAAGATAGTAAGGGAAAAGGCGCTCCTCCGCTCACTGATTCAAACCTCTTCCCATATAGCCTCAAAGGTATACGAAGACAACCTCGATGCCGACGAGATGGTGGATTACGCTGAAAAGATGGTATTCGACATCGCGGACAAGAGGACCAAGACGGCATTTGCGAGCCTCAAGTCAGTCATTAAAGACACCTTCAAGATGATTGAGAACCTTTACAGCAAGAAGGAGGCAATCACGGGTGTTGCCTCGGGCTTCAAGGACCTGGATGAGCTTACTTCAGGTTTCCAGTCGGGTGAACTGATCGTTGTCGGCGGCAGGCCCGGAATGGGCAAGACCGCATTCGCACTTAACATAGCCCAGCATGTGGCTGTGGAGATGAAGGAGCCTGTGGCGATTTTCAGCCTCGAGATGTCCAAGGAGCAACTGGCGATGAGGATGCTGTGTTCCGAGGGCATGGTGGACTCCGGTCGTGTGAGGAAGGGCTTTATCGGCAGGGAGGATTGGCCCAGGCTGACCAACGCAGCCGGCCGGCTGGCTGAGGCGCCCATATTCATTGACGACTCCTCGTCCCTGACCGTGCTTGAGATCAGGGCCAAGGCAAGAAGACTCAAAATGGAGCACGGCAGACTCAGCCTTGTTGTAGTAGACTATCTTCAGCTCATGAGGAGCAGGGGGAATTTCGAGCGCAGGGAGCAGGAGATATCCGAGATATCCAGGTCGCTCAAGGCCCTGGCCAAGGAAGTGAAGGTCCCGGTTATCGCGCTTAGCCAGCTTAACAGGGCTGTGGAGCACAGGGGAGAGAAGAAGCCTACACTTGCCGACCTGAGAGAGTCAGGGGCCATAGAGCAGGACGCGGATGTTATCATTTTTCTTTATAAAGACGACAGTTCAGGCAAAACCAATTTCTCCGGTCCTTCCAAAGACAACAGGATGGTGGTGGACGTAGCCAAGCAGAGAAACGGTCCGACGGACAAGATAAACCTGACCTTCCTCGCGCAGTTCACCAAGTTTGTGGACTATTCCCCGGCCCGCTATGAGGAGGAAGAGGAGGCTTACTGATGAAAAGAGAGCCGTCCGTTGCCGGACGTTTCTATTATGGGGACCCCGGGCGACTGACCTCGCAGGTTGAGCAGTATATCCTCAGGGATGCTCCTAAGGAAAAGGCCATAGGCATAATGTCTCCGCATGCCGGGCTGATGTATTCCGGTGGTGTGGCCGGGGCTGTATACTCTTCGATTGACATTCCCCGGACGTTTATCCTCATTGGCCCGAATCATACCGGGATGGGGCGCAGTGTGTCCCTGATGGGCAGCGGCAGCTGGTCAATACCCACAGGTGAATTTCTGATAGACGAGGAACTTGCCGGAAAGATACTTAAAAATACGCCGCTCGTTGCCGATGACGCTCAGGCCCATAAATTAGAGCACTCCCTGGAGGTCCAGCTTCCTTTTATCGCCTACTTTTCAAAGGACGTAAATATTGTCCCCATATCCGTCATGTCGGCCTCGCTTCGGGATTGCGAGGAAATAGGCCGGGCTGTTGCGGAAGCGGTCAAGGAAACCAGATATGATGTAGTCGTGTCGGCAAGCTCCGATATGAGCCATTATGTCTCCGACGAGACGGCCAGGAGGCTGGATAATTCAGCCATCTCAGAGATGCTTCGTCTTGATCCGGCTGCCCTTTATTCCGTAGTTCTGAAGGACCGGATCAGCATGTGCGGCGTTTTGCCCGCGACAATAATGTTGTATGCTTCCATCGCACTTGGCGCAAAGGAGGCCAGGCTGCTCAAGTATGCAACTTCAGGCGAAGTCAGCGGAGATTTTGCTCAGGTAGTGGGTTATGCGGGAGTGGTAGTCAGGTAACGGCATGCGGTGCGGCATAGTTATGATAAGGCGGCAGTGAGCCCGAACTGCAATAGGAGCGGTATTGCCGGTACTGTCCTTGCAGGAGGAGAGAACCGGAGATTTCCCGATCTTAAGGCGTTTATAAAGCTGGAGGGTGGGACCATTATTGAGAGAAATATAGCATTGCTCAGGGGAGTATTTGAGAAAGTCCTTATCAGCACTAACATCCCTGAAGCTTATTTCAGTCTTGGCGAGGTTATGGTCGGGGACATCCTGCTGTCAAGGGGGCCGATGTCCGGTATTTATTCGTCTTTGACAGCCTCGGGATTCGCAGCGGTATTTGTTATAGCCTGCGATATGCCTTTTGTGAAAAGCAGTGTGATTTCGATGGTGCTGGACAAACACCTCGAGGCCTTGGCATCGGGACCGGTCGACGCAACAATACCCGTGTTTAACGGCAAAGTCCAGCCGCTTCTGGGCATATACTGCAGGACGGCGCTGCCGGTCATGGAATACTGTATCCTTAATGAGAAGACCTCAATGTCCGGCTTCCTGGATGAGGTGAGAACGAACCTCGTGCCGGAGGCTGATATAAAGGAAGTGGACCTGGAAGGCCGTTCTTTTGTTAATATAAATACCAAAGCGGACTATGAAGAGTTTATGCTTAACCGCAAGGAATAAAAGGAGGTAACTTATGTTTGGTCTGGGATTGCCCGAGTTGGTGATTATACTGGTTATTGTCATTGTCCTGTTTGGAGCAAAAAGACTGCCCGAGATAGCCGGCGGCATCGGCAAGTCAATAAAGAATTTCAAAAAGGAGATGAATACGCCGGAGGAAATAGATGTAACGCCTAAACAAGCCGACGATAAAACTGAGATCGATAAAAAGTAGCAGTATGGACAGGGGTATCACTGCTGAAATAAGCCTGGAGGCCCTTTCACAAAACCTGGCTGAGATAAGGAAGCTTGCGGGGGGCAGGGCTGTCATTGCAGTGGTAAAGGCCGATGCTTACGGTCACGGTGCAGTGGAGGTTTCGCGCAGGCTGGAAAGAGAGGGCGTGGAGTTTCTCGCAACTGCATTCACATCAGAGGCGAGGGAATTGAGAGAGGCCGGGATAAACTCTCCGATTATCGTGCTTTTCGACCCTGACCCCGGAGACATCTTCAGCTATGACCTTATCCCCGTAATCTCCGATAATAAGACCGCCTCACATCTTTCCTCCGAGGCGCTCAGGAGGGGCCGGGAACTCATAGTCCATATCAAGGTTGACACCGGTATGGGGAGGATGGGTTTAAAGGACAATGCGGTTGAAGATATAATCGACATTGCCCGTTTTCCAGGTCTGCTCATTGACGGTGTTATGAGCCATTTTTCCGAGGCCGATCTTGCTGACCATTCCTTTGCCGTGCGCCAGATTGAAAGTTTAAGGAGCTTAAGGCAGGCACTGAAGCAAAAAGGCATCAGACCCCGACTCTATCATATAGCAAACAGCGCGGCAATCATTAACCTTCCGGAGGCCTGTTTTGATGCGGTAAGACCGGGGATTATGCTCTATGGTTATTCGTCGCTTCAGAGCGGGGCGGAGGTTGTATCGGTCGCCGGCAATCATGTATCATTTCTTAGACCGGTTATGAGTCTGAAGGCGAGATTGATAAGGCTCAGGAGATTATGTTCCGGCACACCGGTCAGCTACGGCAGGACATTTGTGACGAAACGTGATAGTCTTATAGGCGTGATGGCTGCAGGATACGCAGATGGTTTCAGCAGGTGTTTTTCAAATAACGCCGAGGTCCTGGTGCGCGGAAGACGGGTCCCGGTCGCAGGCCGCGTCTGCATGGACCTGACGATGCTGGACCTTACTGATGTGGAGGATGTGGCCGAAGGGGATGATGTTGTCATAGTGGGCAGACAGGGAAGCGAATCTATAGATGCCTGTGAATGCGCACTCAGGGCGGACACCATACCATACGAAATACTCACGTCGCTGGGCAGACCTGCCCATAAGGTATATATTTAGACGTTCTTTATACTTGAATCATGAAATTCATCGAACAGATAGGATCTTACATAATACGCTTCACGAAGGAACTCGGGAGCATATTGCTGCTTGTGTTGTCCACATTAAAGCAGTTGTTTATTCCACCGTTTGAGATGAAGAGCGTCTTGAAACAGATGATCGAGGTGGGAATAAAATCTTTGCCTGTTGTCCTTATAACCGCAGTGTTTACAGGTATGGTCCTTGCTCTTCAGAGTTATACCGGTTTCAGGCGTTTCGGGGCCGAGGCCATGGTGGGCTCGGTGGTTGCACTGTCAATGACCAGAGAACTTGGTCCGGTGCTCACAGCCCTGATTGTGGCCGGCAGGGCAGGCGCGGCAATGGCCGCAGAACTCGGCACTATGAGGGTAACCGAACAGATTGATGCGCTGGAGACCCTTGCTGCGAACCCTGTCAAGTATCTGGTTGTGCCCAGGTTCCTGGCCGGGCTCTTCATGCTTCCCGCCCTGGCGATTGTCACGGACATAGTCGGCATCCTCGGCGGGTACGCTGTCACGGTCGGTCTGCTGGGGACGAGTTCTACCATATATTGGAAAAGGACCTGGGATTATCTCGACATGGAAGACATATATAACGGTATAGTAAAGGCATGCTTTTTCGGGGCGGCCATCGCATTGGTGAGCTGTTATAAGGGCTTTTATTCCGAGGGAGGGGCCGAGGGCGTCGGCAAGGCCACCACGAGCGCTGTAGTGCTTTCCTCCATGACCATACTGATCTCGGACTATTTCCTCACAGCCTGGCTTTTTAAATGATCGAGGTGGTGGATTTATACAAGTCCTTCGGACCAAAACAGGTCCTGAGGGGTGTCAACCTTTTCATTGACAAGGGCGAGAGCATGGTGGTCATCGGCGGCAGCGGTTCCGGGAAGAGTGTGCTTATTAAAAATATAATCGGGCTGCTGAGGCCGGACAGCGGCAATGTGTTGGTGGACGGCCGGGACATTACAGGACTCAATGAGAAGGGCCTGTATGAGGTGAGAAAGAAATTCGGCATGCTCTTTCAGAGCGCGGCCCTGTTTGACTCCTTAAGCGTATGGGAGAACGTGGCTTTTTTCCTGATGCGGGAACGGGGCATGAAAGAGAAGGAGGCCAAAGAGGTCGCAGTGGATAAGCTCAAAATGGTGGGACTTGCGGGCGTTGAGAATCTGATGCCTTCGGAGCTCTCCGGCGGAATGAAAAAAAGAGTGGGTCTTGCGAGGGCCATTGCATATGAGCCGGAGATACTGCTTTATGATGAGCCGACAACCGGACTGGACCCTATAATGGCCGATGCGATCAACGACCTCATAGTGGAGTTGAGGGAAAGACTTTCCGTGACGTCTGTAACCATAACCCATGACATGCACAGCGCTTATAAGATAGCGGACAGGATGGCGATGCTGTATCTCGGAGAGATAATAGAGACAGGCTCGCCCGATGAAATTAGAAACACTCAAAACCCTATCGTCAGACAGTTCATAACCGGAAGCGCGGTGGGGCCAATAAAAATCGAGGTGTAGATGAGATCAATATCCACAGAACTGAAAGTCGGTTCCTTTGCCCTGGCCGTCCTGTTCGTCCTGAGTTTCATGACCTTCAAGGTGGGCGGTATGCAATGGTTTCAGCAGGAAGGCTATATTGTTTACATCTATTTCAACAGCGTGGTGGGACTTGATAAGAATACCAAGGTGAAGATAGCGGGCATTGACGCCGGCAACATAGAGGACATTGTCCTGGAAAACGGCAGGGCAAAGGTCAAGGTCAGGATAAACAAGGGCGTCCCGCTTTACAGCGATGTCTCGGCCGTGGTAAAGGCCACCGGCCTGCTGGGGGACAGGTACCTTGAGGTAAAGAGCGGTTCAAAGGGCTCCCCTCTGAAGGAAGGAGATATTATTTCAAATACCATGGAGATAGCGGATGTGGACGACCTTTTGAGGAGCGTGTCCAAGGTGGCTGGCGATATAGGCGGCATTTCCGAATCCCTGAACGAAGTCTTCGGCTCCGATGAGTCCAAACGGGCCTTGAGGGAGTCCATCATGGCGCTCAGGGAGATAACCTCCAATATGAATACCGCCATTATTTACAATGATAAAAAGCTGCGCAAGGTGCTCGACAATATTGACGAACTGTCAGCGTCTCTGGGTGAGATCGTCAAGACCAACAGGGAACCTTTGAACACCACATTGGCCAATGTCAGGGACTTTACCGGTTCCCTGAAAAAGGATGGGCCGTCTTTAGTTGAAAATCTAAGAAAGACTACTGACGAGCTGAGGGCCATGCTGCAGGAAAACCGGCCCAGCTTTAAAAGTACGGTAGACAACCTGGACAAGATAAGCAGCAAGGTTGAAAAAGGAGAAGGGACGCTCGGCAAACTGGTTAACGATGATAAACTCTATGAATCCGTCAACACTGCTGTAACGGGTCTCGGCAAGACCATGAACGCGGTAGACCGTTTCAGGACCTTTATTACCTTTCAGGGCGATTACCTCACAAAGGTCAAAGACACGAAGGGCACGTTTTATCTGACGCTTCAACCCAGACCTGAAAAATATTACATACTGGGGATAGTCTCGGACCCAATAAAAAGGGTTTCGACCTCGCAATCCATTGTAGACGGTGAGGATTACATCCAGCAGGATATAAAAAAGGACATTGAGTTCACTGCACAGTACGCGCAGCGATTCATAAAGGACGACATCTTTAAAAACACCGCCTTGAGGCTGGGACTTACGGAGAACACCTTTGGAGTTGGCGCTGACCAGTTTTTCCTCAACGACAGGCTGAAGATGTCTGTTGACGCATGGGATTTCGGACATGAGGAGTATGGCGCAAGAAAAGCCCACGTCAAGGTCGGAATGGACTATTTCATCTTCAAAAACCTGTTTATATCCGGCGGTATGGACAATCTTTTCAACTCAGAGAGCAGAGGCCCATACGTGGGTGGCGGGGTCAGATTTGAAGACGAGGACATAAAATATCTCATGGGAAGCGTACCAAGGATAAAATAGATGATGTCGTGCAATGATATATAAAGGAGGATGTCAATGCTTTCCGATAGGTCTCAGAGGATAAAACCCTCTCCCACACTTGCGATGGACGCCCGGGCCAAGGCCATGAAAGCCGAAGGGATCGACGTTGTTAATTTCGGGGTTGGGGAGCCTGATTTCGATACCCCGGATTATATAAAGGAAGCGGCGATTAAGGCAATCAGGGACGGCTTCACCAAATATACACCTGCCGGCGGCACTGATGAACTTAAGGATGCCGTTGCCCGGAAGTTCTCCAGGGACAACGGCCTTGAGTATGCAAAAGACGAGATGCTTGTGTCATGTGGCGCGAAACACAGCCTCTACAATATAGCCCAGGCGCTTTTCAATCCAGGCGACGAGGTAATTATCCCCGCGCCGTATTGGGTATCGTATCCTGACCAGGCCTTGCTGAACGATGCGGTCCCGGTCTTTGTGAAGACGCTGGAAGAGGACAGATTCCTGCTCAGGCCCGAGGCCCTCGAAGCGGCAATAACCAAGAAGACAAAGGCGCTGATACTTAATTCGCCCTCTAATCCCACCGGGTTTGCTTATGACAGGAAAGGGCTGGAGGCCATAGCGGAATTAGCCGTGAGACGAGGTATATACGTAATATCAGATGAGATATACGAGCATCTGGTCTATGACGGGACAAAGCATGTGAGCATAGCTTCGCTGGGTAAGGAAGTAAAAGAGAAGACCATTGTGGTCAACGGTGTCTCCAAGTCTCATGCCATGACAGGCTGGCGTATAGGCTACGCCGCCGGGCCTAAGGGTATCATAAAGGCCATGACGAACATCCAGAGTCAGTCCACGTCAAATCCCGCGTCAATATCTCAAAAGGCCGCTGTGGCGGCGCTTGACGGTCCGCAGGACTTTGTGGAGATGATGAGGGCCGAGTTTGACAAGAGAAGACGGTTTTTAGTGGACGAATTGAACTCCATCGAAGGCGTGAGTTGTCTTAAGCCTAACGGCGCGTTTTACGCATTCCCCAATATATCCAAACTGTACGGGAGAAAGGCTGGTGACAGGCTTATAAACTCCTCGCTGGACATGGCCCTGTATCTCCTTGAGGTGGCGAAGGTGGCCCTTGTGCACGGCGAGGCCTTCGGGAACGACAGCTATATCAGGTTATCTTATGCCGCATCCATGGAGACCATCAGGAAGGGCCTGGACAGGATAAGGGAAGCGATAGCGTAATGGGAGAATTCCGGAGCGGTTACGTCTCCCTGACCGGCAGGCCGAACGTAGGCAAGTCCACATTGCTCAATACCATACTGGGCGAAAAGATAGCCATAGTATCTCCCAAGCCGCAGACCACACGAAACAGGATAATGGGCGTGAAGACGCTGCCGGACGCCCAGATTATATTCCTTGACACCCCCGGCATTCACAAACCCAAACATCGCCTCGGTGAAATAATGGTGGGGGAAGCGAAGGAATCCGTAAAGGCGGTGGATATTATACTCTTCCTCGTCGAACCGGAAGCGCCTGGCGCGGGGGACAGGTTCATACTTGAAATGTTAAAGGGACTGGACAAGACCGTCTTCCTTGTCATAAACAAGCTGGACACCGTGAAGAAGCCCCGCGTCCTTCCGGTCATAGAAGCTTACGGCAAGCTCTTTCCCTTCAGGGAGATAGTTCCGCTCTCGGCGGAGACCGGCGATGGAGTGGACCTGTTGCTTGAGACCGTGGTGCATTACCTGCCTGAAGGCCCCAAGTATTATCCTGACGACGTCTTTACCGACCGCGTGGAACGCTTCATGGCCGGCGAGATAATCCGTGAGAAGATAATGCTCGATACCGGGGATGAGATACCCTACTCGGTCGCGACGGAGATACTCAGTTGGAAGGAGCGCGAGGACGGAGTGTTATTGGTCCAGGCGAATATTTATGTTGAAAGGGAAGGTCAAAAGGGTATTATAATAGGGAAAGGCGGCGAACGGCTCAAAAAAATAGGGACCGCTGCCAGGCTTGAGATGGAAGGTTTACTGGGAAACAAGGTGTTTCTTGAACTGTGGGTGAAGGTAAAGAAAGACTGGCGCGGAGATGAGCGCTTTTTAAAGGAACTGGGGTTTCAATAATGCTCATACAGATGAAGGTAGAAGGTCTTTTGTTTGATCCGAGAAGCGGCATGTATATACTGTTGCTCCAGCAGGTGGACGGCAATGAGACGTTGCCTATATGGATAGGCAAGCCGGAGGCGGACTCCATAGCCCTTGCCCTTGGCAAGGTAATAACACCAAGGCCTCTCACACATGACCTTATCAGAAACGTGTTTGAGGGAGTAAAGGCAAAGGTCACCCGCATAGTGATCACCGAGATAGTTGATAACACATATTATGCCTTTATTCAGGCCTCCAACGGCAACAAGGAAGTCTCCATAGATTCCCGACCCTCGGACGCGGTGGCAGTGGCTCTCAGGGTGCAGGCGCCCATATTTGTAGAAGACGCTGTCCTCGAAGTCAGGAGAGCAGATGAACTTGAGGAATGGCTCAAGAATCTGAGGCCAGAGGACTTCGGAAATATCATGTAGATGCTGAAAAGGACGGAGGGCATCGTACTGAAGAGCATGGTTTTCGGAGAGGCGGACCTTATTGTTACCTACCTTACACTTGATTGCGGACTTCTTCGCGTTTTCGCCAAAAGCCCCAGGAAGGTGAAGAGCAGGTTTGGAAGCAGTCTTGAACCGCTGACATATTCACGCATCTCATTTTTCGGCAAGGAACATGCAGGCCTGCCGCGTCTTACCCAATCCGACATCCTGAGGCCTTTTCATGTCCTCAGGGAGGATTTCAGCTCCATGCTGCATATGACCGAGATGCTGGAACTCAACCTGAATTTTCTGCCTGATCACGAACCTCACCCCGATATATTCAGCCTCCTTCTGAGCGCGCTTCTCAAGCTGGAAAAGGACAAGGAAAATCCGCTTTATTATCTCTCTTACAAGATCAAATTCCTGAAACAGGCAGGCTATTCCCCGAGGCTTGATGCCTGCGGCAGGTGCGGCAGTCCTGCTGGCATTGGTGGAGTTGCACGGCCGCACCACCATTTTTATGTATCACACGGGGCAATCATGTGTCCCGGCTGCATAGAGAACAGGGACACGCCGATACGGGTGTCCGAGAGAGCCCTGAAATTTTACAGGGGCCTTTCCTCCTGGAAAATGGCGAACCTTGATCGTGTGAAGGCGCCGGAGGGTCTTCTTGCCGAGATAGTTGTATTAATAAATTCCCATATAGCCTATATAAGAGGATCTGCGAAGGGGACCGGCAAAGACGCTCTTAATATTGTTCATGGGGGAAGATTTAATGTTCATGTTTAAGAAGATTGTAACGCCGTTTCTGCTTCCTCCGGGGATATTTATCGTCGTATTGCTCCTGGCCGGGATATGGGCCATATTTAAAAGGAAATCATGGAAGCTCGGCGTCCTCAATGTCCTGATTGCAGTTTCCGGGTGGCTTCTTTCCATAAGTCCTGTTACAGACGGCATGCTGAGAGGTCTGGAGTCAGGTTTTAAAATACCGGCCAATCTGCAAGGAGACGTAATAATACTTCTTGGAGGAGGCGCAAACGATAACGCGCCGGATTTTTCCGGGAAAGGGGCCCCGTCGGATGAAATGATGTCGAGGATCGTAACAGCGGTCAGGATCCAAAAAAAACTGGATGTCCCGATCATAGTCTCAGGTGGTTCCGTGTTTGAGGGGGTAAAGTCCGAAGCGCCTATTGACGGTCGTTTCCTTAAGGACCTGGGTGTGCCTCAGGACAAGATAATCCTTGAGGACAAGAGCCGGGACACGATTGAAAACGCCAAATTCACAAGAGATATATGCGAAAAGCATAAATTTGCAAACCCCATTCTGGTTACATCGGCATATCACATGAGACGTTCCATGCTGAGCTTTCAGAAGGTGGACATGAAAGCAACGCCTTTTCCGGAGGGCTTTAAAACATTGACAGGCAGGAGATATAAGTGGTTTGATTATCTGCCCGGTGATTTTAACTCAGCGCGCGCTGCATTTCATGAATACGCCGGTCTTTTGTTTTATAAAATAGCCTATTAGGAGGCCTGGATGATTCTGGGTGTCAATGTGGACCATGTCGCTACGGTACGTGAGGCGAGAAAGACCTTTGAGCCTGATCCGATATCAGCCGCAACCCTTGCCCTGCTCGGCGGCGCGGACGGTATCACCGCGCACCTGAGAGAGGACAGGCGGCATGTTAATGACAGGGATTTAAAGCTGTTGCGCGAAGTAGTGCCGTGCGAGCTTAATATGGAAATGGCCTCCACCAGGGGAATGGTGCGCATAGCGACCTCCCTGAAGCCGGACCTGGCAACCCTGGTGCCTGAAAAAAGGCAGGAACTCACGACCGAGGGAGGCCTTGACGTGGCGGGCCAAAGGAAAATCCTGTCCGAAGCAATAAAGAAACTGCATGATGCCGGGATATTGGTAAGCCTCTTTATTAATCCCCGGGCTGAAGACGTTGAACTTGCCGCAGAGATAGGCGCCGACATGGTGGAGATACATACGGGCATGTACTCGAATGCTAAAGGCAAAAGACAGGACAAGGAACTTCAAAGGGTTGCCGAGGCTGTAAGGGTATCGCTTGAGATAGGAATGACAGCCAATGCGGGTCACGGCCTGAACTACTTTAACGTAAGGCAGATAGCATCTCTTGAAGGTATCAGAGGGTTATACATAGGGCATAGCATCATTGCAAGGGCAGTTTTGGTGGGGATTGAGAGGGCGGTGCGGGAGATGAAGGAGCTTGTAAGCGCTGTGCGCTAAAAGAGTTGAATTTGCTTGCCCATTACGTATTCAATCGGTTATGATAGAAACCGAATTTTTTTTGTGGAGGTTACGACATCAAACTTAAATCTGAGGATGGCGCTGAAACAGAGCTTGCGCCGTCTGATCTGAAAAAACATCTGGATGCGGCAAACGCCGTCGCGGTAATTATAGATGGCGAAACTAAAGACCTCTCGGCAGTTGACGGTATAGACCCCTCGGCAACCCTGGAAATAATCACCCTGGATTCGAAGGCGGGCAGGGACATCTGTCGCCACAGCGCTTCCCATGTCATGGCCCATGCCGTTAAAGACCTTTTCCCTGATGTGAAAATTGCTATAGGTCCTTTCACGGAGGAAGGCTTTTATTACGACTTCCACAGGGATGCCGCCTTTGCACCGAAAGACCTGCAAAAGATTGAAAAGAGGATGAAGGAGATCATCAATAAAAATAATCCGTTCGTTCGCAGGGAGATGTCCAGGGCGGATGCCCTGGATATGTTCGGAAGGATGGGCGAGGATTACAAGACAGAGATCATTCGGGAGATAGCAGGCGATGTCGTTTCAGTATATGAGGAGGACGGGTTCATTGACTTGTGCAGGGGACCTCACCTTCCCAAAACAAGCAGGATAAAGGCTTTCAAGTTATTGAGCATAGCCGGGGCCTACTGGAGGGGTAATGAAAAAAACAGGATGCTCCAGAGGATATACGGCACGGCCTTTGCGACTAAAGAGGAACTAAAGGCCTATCTGGATTTTCTTGAAGAGGTGAAAAAGAGAGACCACAGAAAACTTGGCAAGGAACTTGATCTCTTCAGCGTCAGTGAGGACATTGGTCCCGGACTCATACTTTGGCATCCAAACGGCGCCGCAATCAGAAATGCCATAGAGGACTTCTGGAGGAAAGAACATGTCAAGGCGGACTATCAGATACTCTTTTCGCCGCACATAGCGAAACTGCATCTTTGGCAGAGGAGCGGACACTGGGACTTTTACCGCGACAACATGTATTCGCCCATGGAGATAGACGAGGTGTCGTATGAGCTGAAGCCCATGAACTGCCCTTTTCATATCGACATATACAAGAGTTCTCTCAGGAGTTACAGGGACCTGCCCGTTCGTTACGCGGAACTGGGCACTGTTTACCGTTACGAACGCTCCGGAGTGCTGCACGGCCTGATGAGGGTCAGGGGCTTTACCCAGGACGATGCGCACATATTTTGCAGGGAGGACCAGATTGAGGAAGAGATACTGGGCATTCTGGACTTCACCCTGTTTGTCCTCAGGACCTTCGGGTTTGAATCATACGACATATATCTCTCCACAAGGCCTGAAAAGTTTGTTGGGACTGATGCAAATTGGGATATAGCAACAGACGCCCTGAAACATGCGCTTGAGAAAAAAGGCCTGCCTTTCATGGTAGACCCCGGAGAGGGAGTATTTTACGGACCCAAAATAGATATAAAGATAAAGGACTCCCTGAACAGGTCGTGGCAATGCAGTACGATACAGGTGGATTTTAACCTGCCGGAACGGTTCGATGCATCTTACAGGGGAAAAGACGGCAAGGAGCACCGGCCTATCATGATACACCGGGCGCTCATGGGCTCCCTGGAAAGGTTTTTCGGTGTGCTGGTGGAGCACTATGCAGGCCTGTTCCCTCTCTGGCTGGCCCCTGTCCAGACCTCGGTGATGACAATAGCTGACAGGCACGACGACTACGCACAGGAGGTCCACAATAGTTTGAAACAGGCCGGTATCCGGTCGGAGTTGCGACTGGAAAACGAGAAGATAGGCTATAAGATACGCGAAGCCACAATGAGAAAAATACCGTATCTTGTTATAATAGGCGACAAGGAAGTTGCCGAGGCGAAGGTAACGGTCAGAAAGCGCAATGGCGACAACATTGGTCCCTTTACCGTTGACGAATTCGCTGGAATAATGACTGAAGAAATACGAAGCAAGAAGTAAATTCATACTGCTTGTTTATCTTTTTGAGGAGGTGCAGACATAAGTAAAGACATCAGAGTCAACGAAGGGATCAGGGTAAGAGAAGTCCGTCTCGTAGATGATGAGGGTAAACAATTAGGAGTAATCTCCATCCAGGAAGCGCTTCGCTTGTCAAGGGAAAGGGGATTTGACCTGGTTGAGGTATCTCCCAATTCGGCCCCTCCGGTATGCAGGATCATGGACTTCGGCAAGTACAAGTACCAGATGAGCAAGAAGCACACCTCCAAGAAATCATCGGATGTCAAGGAGGTCAAGATAAGACCACAGATAACGGACCACGACCTCCAGTTGAAAATCAAGAACATCCGGAGGTTTCTCGATGAGGGCGACAAGGCCAAGATCACCATGTATTTCAGGGGCCGCGAGATAGTGAGGCCGGAGATCGGGATGAAGGTCTTTGGCAGAATAAACGAGACACTTCCGGGAAAATTTTCCGTGGAGCAGAAACCTAAACTGGAAGGCAATCACATTACAATGGTGGTAGCGCCTGGAGGGAAATAGAACAGGACTGCAGACTTTTGCATGAAATACATTTTACGGGTCGTAATAATGATAAATGAACATAGAGAGGAGGATCCAAGTCATGCCGAAAATGAAGACGCACAGGGGCGCTGCCAAACGGTTCACGATAACCGGAAGCGGCAAGGTTAAAAGGTTCAAGGCGAACAAGAGCCACATTATGACCGGCAAACCGTCCAAGAGGACCAGGGGCCTCAGGCAAGGCACTCTTGTAGACAAGACGCAGGAAGCCAACGTCAAGAAACTGCTGCCTTACATGCTTTAATCTACTTGACGCGCAAACAGTGTATCTATTAAACTACACATTCTCAAAACCAGGGGTTCACGGTTTTTTGAATCAGGCTTTACGGAACTATAAAGGAGGGGATTTTCATGCCGAGGGCAAAGGGTGGATTTAAGACAAAAAGATACCATAAAAAGGTCCTGAAGAAGGCCAGGGGATATTACGGCGGAAGCAGTCGTCTCTATAGAAGCGCTACGGCTGCCGTAGACAAGGCGCTCCTTGCGGCCTATAAGGACAGAAGGCTCAAGAAACGTGAATTCAGGGCCTTGTGGATAGCGAGGATTAACGCTGCGGTCAGGGCGCTTGGAATGTCATATAGCAGGTTCATGAACGGTCTTAAAAAGGCCGACATAAATCTTAACAGGAAGGCCCTGGCAGACCTTGCCTATAACGACCCGAAGGCGTTCAGCGATCTGGTCGAACAGGTCAAATCCTGACAATCTTAGGGTGATGAGCGGAAAGCTCTCAGGGGCACTGCTCGTCGCCCGTCATCACAACTCCCTGCGATAATGAGTGAAGACCTTAAACAGACGTTTCTAACAGACCTCGAAAAAGTAAAAAACCTGACTGATTTGTCCGGCCTCAAAGTCAAATATCTCGGGCGGAAGGGCCTTGTGACTTCCGAACTCAAGGCGCTTTCCTCGCTGTCGTCCGAAGAGAAGCGGGCGCGCGGCAAGACGATAAATGACCTTAAGACTTTCATGGAGACATGTCTGGACTCTCATGAGTCAGGCCTTAAAAAAGAGGATCTAAGGCAAAAGCTGCTTTCCGAGTCAATTGACGTTACACTGCCCGGAAAAACTTTACCATTTGGTTCCGAACATCCACTGAACACGGTCCTTTCAGAAATAACCGATATCTTCGTGAACATGGGATTCAGCATTGAAGAAGGCCCTGAGGTTGAACTGGACTATTATAACTTTGAGGCGCTTAATTTCCCCAAGAACCATCCCGCGAGGGACATGCAGGACACCTTTTTCGTAAGCGATGAAGTGGTCCTAAGAACGCATACCTCTCCGGTCCAGATCCGGGGGATGGAAAAAAGCAGGCCTCCGATCAGGTTTATTGCCCCGGGGAAGGTATACAGATGCGATGCGGATATGACCCACACTCCTTTATTTCATCAGGTAGAGGGCCTGATGGTTGACAGGCATATCAACTTCAGCAACCTGAAGGGAGTGCTGGAGGCCTTTTTGCACAGGATGTTCGGGAAGGACACGCAGATCCGATTCAGACCCAGTTTTTTCCCGTTTACCGAACCCTCCGCAGAAGTTGACATTGGGTGTATTTTTTGCAAGGGTTCCGGCTGCAGGGTCTGCAAGGGCTCCGGCTGGCTGGAGATTCTGGGCGCAGGCATGGTAAATCCCAGGGTCTTCGATAATGTCGGGTATGACACTGAGGAGTACTCGGGTTTTGCCTTTGGCATGGGGGTTGAGAGAATAGCCATGCTTAAATATTCCATAGACGACATACGCCTGTTTTTTGAGAACGATGTCAGGTTCCTGAGACAGTTTTGAGGAAAAATGCGGGTACCATTTGAATGGCTTAAGGAAATAATCGAACTCAGGGAGTCTCCTGAGGAGGTTGCTCACAGGCTTACCATGACCGGTCTTGAGGTGGAGACCCTGGACCGCGTGGACGGCGACGTTGTCTTTGAGGTGAACGTCACTCCCAACCGGCCGGACTGCCTGAGTGTGATAGGCATAGCCAGGGAACTCTCGGCGATATACAATACTACTTTAATCTTTCCCGAACACGATGTCCTCGCTGACCCGGGGGAACTCGACTTTAACGTGGACATCCTCGATATAGAGTTGTGCAATCGTTATGCCGGACGCATTGTGAGGGGGCTGGTCGTGGGCCCTTCTCCTAATTGGATAAAGCAGAGGCTTGAAAAATGCGGTATACGGTCCATCAACAATGTCGTTGATATAACCAATTACGTACTGCTGGAGTTCGGCCATCCACTGCATGCCTTTGACCTGGCCGAAATCAGGGGAAACCGGCTGCGAATAGGCGTCCCCGGCAGTGTCGCCCGAAATGGTATGAAGGCCGGGTTAAAGATAAAGACCCTTGATGGAGAGGAGCGCGAAGCTTCACCTGATATGCTCCTTATATGGGATGCCGAAAGGCCTGTCGCCTTTGCCGGGATCATGGGAGGGTCCGAGAGCGAGGTTAAGGACTCTACAACGGATATATTCATCGAGAGCGCTTATTTTGATCCGGCCTCCGTCAGAAAGACATCCAGGGTCCTCGGGCTTAAGACCGAGGCATCGTACCGGTTTGAGCGTGGCACCGACATAAAGATACTTAAGAAAGCACTGGACCGGGCGGCCTATCTGATGAAGGAAGTAGCAGGCGGCACAGTCTACGGCAAGATAGACATTTATCCAAAATGTTTTGTTCCCACGGAGATAAAAGTCAGGTACGAACGCGTGAACAAGGTGCTGGGCATTTCCCTTTCAAAGGAGCGAATACTGGCTTGCCTGGAGGCACTTGAGCTTGATACCACAGACTTTGGGGAGGGTGTGCTTGTCAGGTCTCCTGCCTACAGGCGTGACCTCCTGATGGAGTACGACATCATAGAGGAGATTGCGAGGATTTTCGGATACGACAACATCCCTGCACGGCTGCCTGAAGCAACGGTCGGCATCAATGTCCATGAGTCCGGGAGCAGGGACCTGAAGCTTTACGTAAGGCGATTTGTAAAGGAGTCTCTCATGAAGTCCGGCTACTCCGAGGTAGTGAACTACAGCTTTATGGGAGACCATGAACTGGACATGCTCGGCATTACGGAAGACGACGACAGAAGGCATGTAACCAGGATCATGAACCCTCTAAGGCCGGAAGACGCAAATATGAGGACGACCCTGATACCGTCCTTGTTAAGGAACATCAAACACAATGTCTCACGCGGAAACAGGGAATTAAGACTTTTTGAGACCGGAAGGATATATATCGGCAGAAAAACGGGCCGGGAAGCGGGCCTGCCTGTAGAAAAGGAGTGCCTTGCGTTTCTTTCATACAGGGAAAAGACCAAATCTCTTTACAAAGACGATACGCACGACTTTTATCTGATCAAGGGCATATTAGAGGCTATGCTTCAGGGGCTGAAGATTAACAGGTATTCCTTTAGCCTATCGTCAGAGCCTTTCCTTCATCCCGGACAATCCGCCGACATATTTTTTAACGGCGACAGGGCAGGCTGCATCGGCAAGCTTTTCCCGACAATTATAGATGCACTGGACATAAAGGCCAACAACCCGTCTATTGTGCTTGTAGAACTCGACATGGATGCCCTGCTTCCGTATATCACACTGGATATGAAATACAGGCCGTTGCCTAAATACCCCGCAATAGAGAGGGACACGGCCCTTGTTATTGACCGTAATATGGAATCCTCTGCCTTATTGGATCTTGTGGTGAATTACAGATCGGACCTTATAGAAGACGCATATATTTTCGACGTATACCAGGGGGCCAATATACCCGAGGACAAGAAGAGCATCGCCTTTAACATCCGCTACCGTGCCGCGGACAGGACGCTCAAGGACGAAGAAATAGACACCCTGCATGAAGCCCTTGTGAATTATCTGGCAACCGAGACGGGCGGGCAGTTGAGACGGTAATTTTATATTTTTCGCTTAGCCGGTCCAATTGCCAGGAGACTGCTTTATTATCCTTTCAGGATGAGTATATATGTTGAGCCTCTTCCCCCTCATGAAGCCGACCATTGTAATCCCCTGCTTTTCGGCAATATCAACCGCAAGCGTGGTTGGGGCCGCGCGGCTGACCACGATCGGGATGCCGCATCTCGCGCATTTGACGGCCATCTCCGAGGACAGCCTTCCGCTGACAAGGATTATCTTGTCCCCCATGGGGATGCCTTCAAGCGCACAGTAGCCGATAACTTTATCAACGGCATTATGCCTGCCGATATCTTCACCCACAACGAGTATGTGTCTGCCGTCTGAAACCGCCGCGCTGTGCATGCAGCCGGTCATAATGTAAAGCTCGGAGCGTTTCTGAAAGTCATGAAAAACTTCCGTTAAATTGTTCTTGTGGATTTTTACGTCATCTTTCATGACAGTATCGGTCAGGGTCCGTTCAAAGGTCATGCCTCCCACACAGCCAGACGTCCTTGCCCCGCCTTCAAGTGAAACCTCTCCCTCAGCCGGAATATCAACGAGTATGTCTTGATCGTATTGAACGGTCAAACGCTCCATGCACCAGTTGCCCTGAATTATGCCTTCGGTCAGGAATAAGCCTACCACAAGTTCTCTCACCATTGTCGGACTGCAATAAAGCTTCAATATCTCCTTTCCGTTGACGGAAATCCTGAGGCGTTTTTCCTCTGCAACGGCATCTTCCGCATGAGAGTTTTCCAAATCGTTGACCCGGATGATGGTCTTATTCTTATATGGTTTCATATGGAATCACTGTTCATACACAACCTTTCCCATATCGCTCACGTCATATCCGCCCAGGGAAGAAACCGTATTTCTGAATTCCGCGTCCGATGCAATTATCTGAAGGAGCGCCTGCAGCATCGGCATGTCGAGATAATCTTTCCTTATCAGGAGGTCATACCGCTCATTTGCAATGGGGACAAATTCAAGGCCCAGGGCGATGGCGGCCGTAAGTATCCCCATGCCGGTATCGGCAGCGCCCGACAACACGGCGGACGCTACGCCCATGTGGGTGAATTCTTCCTTGTCGTAACCCTTGATAGTCTGAAAGGGTATGCCCTTGTCCCTAAGGCATTTGTCGGTCAAAAGCCTCGTGCCCGAGCCCGGCTGCCTGTTGATGAAGACAACGTCATCCCGCAGGAGGTCTTCAATGCCTGTTATATTTTTTGGGTTGCCTTTTCTGATGATCAACCCCTGCTCTCTGTAAACAAGATTGATGAGTTTAAGCGGAATGTCTTTTAGAAACTTCCTGACAAAGGCTATATTGTACTGTCCGCTCTGTTCATCAAGCAGGTGTGTGCCTGCCATATGGGCCTCCGATTTTTTTATCGCCATTATGCCGCCCATCGAACCGACATGGGCCGAGGACATGCTGTAGGAGAGGAATTTCTTTTTAAGATGGTTTGAAAGCACATCAAGGGCATTGTCATGGCTGCCGATACAGACAATGGTGTTTTTAATCTCTCTTTTTGAGCGGATGAGCGTCACCTCAACCTCTGAATCGGGCGCAATGCCCTCACTCATCGCAGGGACCCGCACGATACCGTCGGCGCGCTGAAGCGTCATCAATGCCCCTGCGCCTCTCCCTACCGGGGTGGTTATAAGATTATCACCGACCTTGCCGACCTTGACCCGAATGAACTCCTCGTGCCCCAGGGAAGATGCCACAGGCCTTGAGAGTTTGGCCTTTAGTGTCTCGGGCGGCTCAGGTTCGATCCCAAGCAGGCGATGGATCAGGGGCTTGCCGAAAAACTCAAACGTCATGTGAGCAGCCACTGAATAACCCGGCAGTCCGATGACCGGTTTTTCATTAATTGAGCCCAAAAGCACGGGCTTTCCGGGCTTGATGTTGATGCCGTGAACGAGAATCCTACCGAGTTCGCCCACTGCATTGGGTGTGAAGTCTCTTGTCCCTGCAGAGGCCCCAGCGAGGATAACCGTCAAATCGCTTTGCCCTGCGGCATCCAGGATACTTCTCTTGAGCAAGTCCTTATTGTCCTGAACAATGTCCGGCCGGACGAATTCCCCGCCCCACTGCCTGACGAGGTTGCCGATCATGAAGCTGTTTGAGTCAATGATATTGCCGGTCTTGAGCGGCTCACCCGGCGATACGATCTCATTGCCCGTCGGGATGACAGAGACAAGCGGCCTCCTCCTGACCCTGATCAGGACATTGCCGCCCGACAGCATTGCGCCTATGTCAACAGGACGTATAATATGGTTTTCGGGAAGAATCAATTCGGTCTGAACTATGTCTTCACCTACGGTCCGTATATGTTGGTATGGGGCGGCAGGCCCTATGATTTCGATGAATTTCCCGCGCAGGCTCACGTCTTCAACCATGATTACAGCATTGAATCCTCCAGGAATCGGATCTCCGGTGTTGACTAAAACCGCCTGCTCATGGAGTTTCAGTCGTATCGGACTTGACTCGGAAGCGCCAAAGGTCTCTATAAAGCGAACAGCGTATCCGTCCATTGCTGAGGCATGAAAAAACGGAGAAGAAATCTTTGCCTGCACCGACTCGGCAGTCACCCTGCCCAGGGAATCGACAACCAATATGTCCTCGGGCCCAACAGGTATGAGGGTATTGATAAACTCATGCCAGCTATGGAGGGCTTCCTCAAACGATATGTTTGTCTTATATATGCGTTGTGCAGAGAGCATAATTATTACCTGAACAGCCTCACTTCCACCTCTTCGCCCTCATATAAGCCCGATTTGTTCATCGGGATTATGACAATGCCTTCGGCTTGAACAAGTGTGCGTATGAGACCCGACTTTCCAAGAACAGGGATTGCCCATAGCATATCATTATGCTTCTCAACATATACCCTGACATGTTCTTCCCTGCCTGCGCCGGATGAAAGGTTCCTGCCGAACAATGCCTTTACCGTAATGCGTGAAGGGACATTGGGATTCGGGATCTCTCCGGAGAGTCTCATAAGCAGAGGTTCAACAAAGGTCTCAAAACCTACTGTTATCGCAGCCGGATGTCCGGGAAGCCCAAAAACAGGTTTGCCATCAACTATCCCGCCGATAACGGGCTTCCCCGGTTTCATCGCCACCCCGTGAAACAACACGCCCGGAGAGCCGAGTTCATTTATGACCTTTGCAGTATAATCCGCAACGCCCACGGAACTTCCGCCTGTAATTAGAAGCATGTCCGCCTCATTCAGGGCCTGCTTTACCGCTGCTCTTAATTTATCGAGGTCATCCCTGATAATCCCTCTTTTGAGAGGAACGGCGCAGCAGGCTGAAATCATACCGGCAAGGTTGTATGAATTGATGTCCCTCACTTCACCTGTTGAGACAGGTCTATCAGCAGGGACAACTTCATCACCGGTTGAGATAATTGCGACCACGGGTTTTCTGTAAACTGGGATGGCTAAAATCCCAAGACCGGCAAGAGCCCCGATATCCTGAGGCCTGAGCCTATGACCTGACTTTATAACGACCTCGCCTTTGCCGACATCCTCATTGAACATTATGACGTTTTCACCAGGAGAGACGGTCTTCATGATCTCGACCATATTGTCGTCAATGCGATTGGTATATTCGAACATCACGATTGCATCGGAGCCTTCAGGCAGCATACCGCCTGTTGGAATCAGACACGTTTCGCCGCGCTGTAATCTGATTTCAGGCTGCCGCCCCATCAGCACCTGACCCTTGACCTGAAGGTAGACCGGCATAGTGTCCGATGCGCCGAAGGTGTCTGCGGAATCCACGGCGTAGCCGTCCATTGTAGAGCGGTTAAAGCCCGGAAGGTTCTCAGTGGAGACGATGTCAAACGCCGACACCCTTCCATATGCATCTTCAATTGAAACGGATTCAATCACAGGTGTCCTGAGTATTTGCTCATTGAAAAGTCTAAGGGCAAATTCTACTGTTACGGCTTCATCTCTTCCAAGAAGGTCTTTCATGATTTATTTAAAATCATCATTCAGCAAAAAGGGCGGTCCGTAAACCACCCCTGCATATTTTACAATTATTTGCAACCGAATGTCGTCTCTTAATATCCCATCTCCCGCACCCATTTGCCGTGTCTCTTTCTGGCCCATTCAACAGGGACCATGCCGCTTATCATTATCTGTAGCGTTCCGGGATTGGCAAGACTGCCGAGATAACCATGAGCCGGAATGGCAAAGACAATAAAATCAAAGGCTATGTTATGGGCAAGATGAGACAGCAGGATATAATTCTTGACACCCGGCATAAGCCAGATGACAAAACCAGAGATCGAAATGGCCAGTCCTGCAACCAGGAAGGCCAGATAAAAGAGCTTCTGGCCTGAGTTGATCTTGCCCTGGGGCGGCACATTTACATGCCCCTTTGAAAGATACCCCCCCCCCTTCAACAGCCATGTGATGTCGTCGCTTCCCCAACTGAGCGCATCAGGAAGATATAGAAACAGCGTGAAGAAGATGTTAACTGAAAACACTATACCGGCATAGTTGTGGATGACCTTCATTTGGGCATAGCTTCCGAAAACAGAGTTCAAGCCTTCCAGATGAAATAGGAATCCGTATCCGGTTATTGCAAGCACAAGACAACTTAATGCCATAGTCCAATGGTTTGCTATCTCAAAGACGCTCGCTTTTCTTATCATGTTAGCCATCTTTCCTTACCTCCTCTTCTTCTTTGTGAGGCCCGATAACCAGATAGTGGACCAATGACGCTGCAACGGAAGCCCCAACGCCCCAGTACGCAAGGGGCTTGAGCACCTTATGCCAGAAAACAAGAGACTCAGGTATGACTGGGCTTTCATCCATACCATAAAATTTCGGCGCATCCCTGAATGCGTATAGCGAACCCAGACCACCCAGGTCCGTCTCGCCGTAAAGCTTGCCGTAACCGGCCTTTTGGGCCTCAGCAACGAGGCCGTCCCTGTCCCCGAACCTGATGGCCCCTGTGGGACATGTTTTTGCGCAGGCAGGCGCCATGCCCTCGGCAATCCTGCCGGCGCAGAGATCGCACTTGGATATTTTGTCCTTCCCGTCATACCTGGGCACATCAAAGGGGCATCCGGCCACGCAGAGCTTGCAACCGATGCATTTGTCCTTGTCAAACGCCACTGCCCCCTCTTTTGTCTTGAACAGGGCGCCGGGTGCCGGACATATCTTCATGCACCCGGCATCGTCGCAGTGCATGCACCGCTGGCTTACGAAAAGCCATCTCATGGGATTACTTTCAGACGGGACCTCCACATACCTTATTTTATTGTATACATCCTGAGACAGGTTTGGTGGGTTTTCAGAACTTCCCCTGTTTGTTGTCTTTTCGCCGGGCAGGTCATTCCATACCTTGCAGGCTGTCTGGCAGCCCCTGCAACCCATGCAGAGTTCCGGAGATATTAATAATGCCTTTCTTGACATGTCATCACCCCCTAAGCCTTTTCGACATTGACCATAAAGGCCTTTGTCTCAGGTATCATGGTATTTGCATCACCTATTGTAGGCGTAAGCAGATTAGCGCTGTCGCCGCCGCTTCCATCCTCAGGGAACTGCCAGCCAAAGTGATACGGCAGACCCACCAGGTGTGTGATCTTGTTAGCCACTGTAAACGGTTTCAGGCGATTAGTCACCATTGCTATGGCCCAGACTTCTCCGCGTACTGATCTGACAAAGACCTTATCGCCGTTTTTAATGCCTTTTTCTTTAGCCAGTTCCTCGCTCATTTCGACAAACTGCTGAGGCTGAAGTTCCAACTGCCAGGAAAGGTGCCTTGTCAAAACTCCGGTCTGCCAATGCTCTGAAACACGGTATGTTGTGGCGACCAGTGGGAACTTGTCGTCGGCGTTTGCGAATACGTCCTCTTTCAGTCCGCCTTTCTTGTCGTAAAAGAGCTTGATGGCCGGGTTTATGCGTTGCTTTGACATTAGATTGCCCGGGAGAGGACTTTCAAGCGCCTCATAATGTTCAGGGAAAGGTCCGTCAACAAGCCCGGGGCCGAACAGTGCTCCCATGCCGTCAGCTCGCATTATGAAAGGATATTTGCCGGCCGTCTCATCTGCATAAGGTGGCGCAGGCCCATCAGGCACATCGCCGTCCCATCCAGGAGCAGTTATTTTTGTCTTCGGATCCAGCTTGTTAGGGTTCCATTTTATGACTGCACGTTTTTTATCCCATGGTTTGCCCTGAAGGTCAACAGACGCCCGGTTGTAAATAATCCTTCTGTTTACAGGCCAACACCAGGCCCATTCCGGATACATACCGAGTCCCCCGATATCTTTCTTGCCTCGCCTTGCCATCATGTTTACAACCTTGTCATCTTTCATCGTATAACTGCCACTGTAAATCCAGTTTCCGCATGAAGTTGTTCCGTCGGCTTGCAAGGTAACGAAGTTAGTGCATAGATCTCCCTTTTTGCCGACAAGCTTTGGCGGCGTTATTTTCTTATCATAGAGATCTTCAAGATAATACCCGTTGATTTCGCGGGCAATCATGTGAGTATCCACTTCCCTGATCTTGCCGGAGGCGTCTTTTTCTCCATAATTCCAGGTCAGGTTAAGTACGGGTTCCGGGAACTTGCCACCCTGTGTTTTGTAAAGCTTCTTGACTCTGAAATAAAGTTCATTAATTATATCCGAGTCGGTTTTTGATTCTCCCACAGGCTTGATTGCACGATAACGCCACTGGGCAAGGCGGCCGGAATTAGTTATACTCCCTTCCTTTTCTATGGATGAAGCGCACGGCAACATAAAGACCTCTGTCTGAATATCCTTTGAATTGACGCCCGGACCCTTCCAGAAGGAGCCTGTTTCGTTATCAAAGAGGTTGACGTTCACCATCCACTTGAGTTTGGCAAGAGCCGTTCGCACCTTGCCGGCGTTAGAGCCAGAGCAGGCAGGGTTCTGGCCCCAGGCGAAGAAGCCCTCGAACTTGCCTTTGTACATCTGGTCGAAAAGGTTCAGCCATGAACCGTTCATGCCTTCATCGAGTTTGGGCAGGCAATTGTAAGCAAAATCGTTTTCTTTTGTTGCCTTGTCGCCGTAGATCGCTTTGAGGTAGCTCGTCATGTACTTGCCCCTGTTACCCCACCAGTTGACGCTCTTCGGGTCTTTGGTCTTTGGGGTGTACTTTTCAATATAAGCCTTAAGGTCTATCTGGGTGGCGGAGTGGGTCGGTAGATAACCGGTTAGGATATGGAACAGAAGCCCATAGTCTGTTGAGCCCTGCACATTGGATTCTCCCCTTAGGGCGTTTATTCCTCCGCCGGCTATGCCTATGTTGCCAAGCAGAAGCTGGATCATGGCCATAGCGCGAATGTTCTGTGTGCCGACCGTGTGCTGCGTCCATCCCATTGCATAGAGTTCAGTGCCGGCGCGGTTAGGCTTGCCCGTTGAACAGTAGAGCTTGTAAACCTCAATGAGTTTATCTTTCGGGGTCCCGGTTATGGAGGATACTTTTTCCAGATTGTAACGTGAGTAGTGTTTTTTGAGCAACTGAAATACACAGTTAGGATCTTTCAGCGTAGGGTCTTTCTTGGGTAACCCCTTGTCGTCCATCTGGATCGACCAGGTCTTCTTATCGTACTTTCTTGCTTTTTCATCGTAACCCGAAAAGACACCGCTAAGTTCCCCAGGGCCTTTGTAATCGGGATTTACCATATACGAAGCATTTGTGTAGTTGACGACATACTCCCTGAAGTAGAGGTTATGGTCAAGGATATACTTGATCATGCCGCCCAGAAAGGCGATATCGGTTCCCGAACGGATTGCGGCATACACATCAGCCTTTGAAGCGGTTCTTGTAAAACGGGGATCGACCACAATAAGCTTGGCCCCTCTTTCCCTGGCCTCCGCGATCCACTTCATTGAAACCGGATGGTTTTCAGCTGGGTTTGCACCCATCACAAGGATAATGTCAGAGTTCTTGAAATCGATCCAGTGGTTTGTCATTGCACCGCGTCCGAACGACTCTGCCAGAGCCGCTACAGTTGCGGAGTGTCATATTCGGGCCTGATGTTCTATATATACAAGTCCCCAGGAACGCAGGAGCTTTTGAAGGATATAACATTCCTCGTTGTCAAGTGCCGCGCTGCCGACATGAGCGATAGCATCTGTCCGGTTGACCGTGAATTCCTTTTCAACCTCCACCTCTTTGCCATCCGGACCTTTTTCCTTGACCTTTGATTTGGACATCACCTTGAAGGTCTTGTCACGCACTTTCTTTACCCGCTTGGCTATCTCATCCAGAGCCCAGTCCCACTCAACATCTTTCCATTCCGTGGCCCCGGCTGCCCTGTATTTAGGCTTGGTAAGCCTGAGCGGATTGTTCACGATCTGATACATTGACTGGCCTTTGGAGCAGAGGGTGCCTTCGTTGATGGGATGGTCGGTATCGCCCTCCACGTTTACGACTTTCCCATTGACGGTATGTACGCTGATTCCGCACCCGACTGAGCAAAAGGGACAGATTGTTTTCGACTCTTTTGCTCCGGCTATCTTGGAAGGCTGCACTGCAGCTTCCGCTTCAATGACCTTGACTCCTGAACCGACAGTGCCGGCCAGAAGCGTTCCCCCTGAAATCTTCAGAAAGTCACGTCTTGACACGCCCATGATAAACCTCCTGACAAATGTCATTATGTGCGAGATTAATTAAGATTATTACATAAAATAATAAACTTATAAGTAAGTATTGTCAAGCACAAAAAACAGAATAAAGAGGCTACTTATAAAATATTGATCTTGTAAGTGATGGTAAGCATTTGTTAATATTTCTAACAAATGAATACTTCATCTGCATCTAAGAGAATGATACTGGAAGGCCTTATAATCAAGGCAGCCCCGGAAGGGAAGATAGCTTGCGCACGACTCAGGAAGATCGCGGAAGAGGCAGGTGTGAGCTATAAGACGGCCGGCAAAGTCGCCGATGAATTAAAGATCAGGATTAAGGGTTGCGACCTTGGCTGTTTCTGATTCTATTTCGGATACGCATAAGTGACTACACGGTAACACCTGAGACACCTGTTCGCTTCCGCAACCGCTTCTTTCTTCGTGAAGCCTTTCTCAGCCTCCCTGAAGTCCGTTCTTCTGTCAAGAGGGGGCTCGTGCCTTATCCTCATTCTCGGCGTCTTTACGGGGTAGTGAATCTCTTCCTTAGGGTTGAACACCTTCAACTGCCCGAGGAATTTCTCGTTTTCCTGTTCATTGAAGACCTCAAGTTTACCTTCTCTCAGGTAATTGTCCATCTTCAGGGCTGAAAGCCTTCCGTGCGCACAGGCCCTGATCAGCACGTCAGGTCCGAGCACGCAGTCACCCCCGGAAAACACCCCGTCCTTAGTGGTCATAAAGTGTTCGTTTACGACTATCGCTCCCTTCTTTGTGACCTCTACACCCGGCAGATTGCAGAAACAGGCAAAGTCACCTTCCTGTCCTATTGCTGCAACGATTACGTCGGCCTCGATCATAAATTCGGAACCGGGCACTTCCACGGGCCTCTTTCTGCCCGAGGCGTCGGGCTCTCCCAACTCCATCCTCAGGCATTCTATACCGGTTACCTTATTGTCCTTTGCAACTATCCTTTTGGGTGCTGTCAGGAAATGGTACAGAACTCCCTCGGCCTCGGCATCGTTTATTTCCACGGCATCCGCGGGCATCTCTTTTCTGGACCTTCTATATACCAGGTGTGACTCCTCAAAGCCCACCCTGAAGGCGGTCCTGACGCAGTCTATGGCAACGTTGCCGCCGCCCACCACGGCTATTTTATTGCCACGGGGTATCTCGTCCAATAATCCAAGGTTGATGTTCCTGAGGAAGTACACGCCGGGTACAAAGCCGTAATAACCCTTGTCTTCGCCTTCTATCCCCATGCTTTTGTGGCAATGGCAACCCATGCCAATGAAGATGGCCCTGAAGCCGTCCTTTTCCAGATCGTCAAGCGTGAAATGAGAACCAAGCCCCTGGCCGTAAACGATCTTTACGCCCAGTTCCTCGATGGCCTTCACTTCTCCCCTCAGGATGTCGCGTGGCAGACGGTAATCCGGTATACCAACCGCAGCCATGCCGCCGGATTCGGGAAGTATCTCGAATATTGTGACATCATAACCCTTGAGCGCCAGAAAATGCGCGCATGTAAGACCGGCAGGCCCCGCGCCTACAATGGCTGCTTTCAGCCCGTTGGCAGGCCCTTTTCCAGGCAGAGGTCCACCGGCCCTTGAGAGTTCGTAGAAGGTCTTGTCCACGGGCGTCTTCCACTCGGGAGCCTGTGCACTCTGGATTTCATGGTCGGCAACGAATCTCTTCAGGTGTTTTATCTGTATCGGTTCGTCCATAAGCCCGCGGCGACAGTCGAATTCACACGGTCTTACACAGACCCGTCCGACGACTCCGGGCAGAGGGAGCCTTTGTCTGATAATATCAAGGGATTCCCTGAAACGACCGAACTGTATGGCCTCCACATAAGCCGGGATGTCAAGGTGTATTGGGCATGCCTGCATGCATGGAGCAGTGACAACAGACTTGAAAGAGTATGGGCCGCCCTTATTTACACCGTTTTTAAGCGCCTCTTCAAAGGCGTCCCTAAAGTGTTCCATCAGATAAAGAAAGACACGCGGGGAACTTTGGCCTATCTCGCATAGAGAGGTTGCCGATACGGTTTCTGAGAGTGCCAGAATGTCCCGCAGATGGGAAGGTCTTCCCTTCCCGTCACGTATCTTACGAAACATCTCGGCCAGTCTCTTAGTGCCGATTCTGCACGGGACGCAGCGGCCGCAGGAATTGTCCATCACCGCCTCGGCGTACTCGCAGCACAGTTCAACGATATTTATCGCAGGGTCAAAGACCTGCACGCCGTCCCAGCCGATCAGCGCGGCAATGTCTTTTGGACCGTGCTTCAGCAGGGCAGGGGCATCGCTGTATGTATCGGCCCAATATGAAAATACCTTTTCAGCCATAAGTTTTCTAAAACAGTCCGCTGACCTTTCCTGTATTGACATCCACATCAACCCTTCTGAAGGCAGGGTTTGAACTCGTGCCCGGCATGAGGCTGATCGTCCCGGCGCACGGGCAGAGGAACTTTGCTCCCGAGTAAATCAATATGTCCCTGATGGGCAGTATCCATCCCTTCGGTACTCCCTTGACTGCCGGGTCGTGTGAGAGGCTGAGGTGGGTCTTGACCATCATGGTGGCGAAGTCCGCGTATTTGGGGTCGTCTTCCAGCATCTTTGCCTTGGCCTCGGCCTCCGGCAGCCATGAGACGCCGTCCGCGCCGTAGACTTCTTTGGCTATGAGGGCAACGCGGTCGCGTAGCTTCATCTCCAGGGGATAGAGGAACTTGAAGTCGTTTTTATCCTTGCAGGCGTCAATGACCGCATCGGCCAGTTCCAGAGCGCCGTCTCCGCCCTTGAGCCAGTGCTGAGACTCGGCGCATCTTGCCCCGGCAGCCTCAGCCACCTTCTTTACAACAGCCACTTCCGCATCCGTATCAGTGTAGAAACGGTTGACGCAGACCACCGGGTTAATGCCGGACTTGCGGATGACGTTTATCATGTGGACCATGTTGGAGCAGCCTTTTTCCACAAGGGCGAGATTCTCCTTGGTGTACTCATCAGGCAGGGCCTTCCCTGCCACAACCCTGGGTCCGCCGCCGTGCATCTTAAGGGCGCGGACTGTAGTGGTAAGCACCGATACATGGGGCTTCAGGCCGCTGAAGCGCGACTTGACGTTCCAGAATTTCTCAAATCCGATGTCTGCTGCGAATCCGGATTCGGTCACATGGTAGTCAAACAGTTTCAGGCCTATCCTGTCCGCGATGATGGAGGACTGGCCTACTGCTATATTTGCAAAAGGCCCGGCATGCACGAAACAGGGATTATATTCAGCCGTGCACATGAGGGTAGGGTTGATTGTATTTCGCATAAAGGCGGCCATTGCGTTGCCTACCTCCAGGTCGCCTGTGGTGACCGGTTTGCCGCTCTTGTCAAAGGCGACGGTGATATTGTTAAGACGCTTCTTGAGGTCCGCAAGGTCGTTGGCTATGGACAGTATGGCCATGCACTCTGACCCGACTGCGATACCGAATTTGGACTGCATCATGAAGCCGTCGCTCTTGCCGCCCATGCCGATGATGATGTTGCGGAGGCTCTGGGCGCAGAAGTCCATGATCCAGCCCATCTCAACACGGGTGGGGTCTATGTCAAGACGCCTCATCTTTGTGAGGCGGGCCAGTTGTTCATCGTTATAGTTGCGTTCATGCTGCATGCGGGCGGTCAACGCCACCATGGCCAGGTTGTGGGCGTTCATGATGTCGTTGATATCGCCGGTGAGACCAAGGGAGAACTCGGTCATGGGGATCAGCAGCGAGTTGCCGCCCCCGGCTGCCGTGCCCTTCACATTCATGGTAGGTCCGCCGGAAGGCTGGCGCAGAGCGCCGCCGACATTAACTCCCCTCTTGCCGAGGCCTTCCATAAGACCGCAGGAGGTAGTGCTTTTGCCTTCACCCAAAGGTGTGGGGGTAATGGCGGTTACCTCTATGTACTTGCCGTCGGGATTGTTCTTGAGGCGGTTGATCACCTTCAGGAAATCAATCTTTGACAGGCGGCCCATGGGCAGCATCTCGTCTTTTTGCAGACCGAGCTTCTCGCGCCACTCCTCAGGGGTGGGCATGTTCTTTTCAGCCTCTTCGGAAATCTGCCAGTCTGCTAATTTTGTCGCATCATAAGACATAAAAACCTCCTGTAATTTGCGTTGTTTAAAACGCTTTAATATAGCTAAATTAACAAATACAAAACAATAATAAGTGGATTGTGGCGTCTCTGCTTACTTCTCTATCTTTACCGCACAGACCTTGAACTCGGGAATCTTTACCTGGGGGTCAAGGGCATCGTTGGTAAGCGCGTTGGCGGCAGCCTCATGATAGTGCATTGGAATAAAGACTATGCCTCCGGGAATCCTCCCGGTGACACGCGCCCTTACTGCTATTGAGCCGCGTCTTGAAGAGACCTTGACCTCCTCATGATCGCTTATATTCAGGACCACGGCATCGTCCCGGTTAATTTCAATATACGGCTCTCCGGCGTGTTCCTCTATGGCTTGCACCCTGCGGGTCATTGAGCCTGAATGATACTGGTAGAGGTTTCTACCGGTGGTCAGAACAAATGGGTATTCCTTGTCCGTAACCTCGGCAGGAGGAGTATATTCAATCCCGGCGAAGGTTGCCTTGCCCTTTGGGAAACCGTCTTTATAGAGATATTCAGTGCCTGGGTGGTCCTTTGCAGGGCAGGGCCACTGTATTCCACGTTGTTCAATGCGGCTGTATGTGATACCCGCAATCGAAGGCCAGACTTCACCGAACTCAGTCAGCACTTCAGCAGGTGAACGGTAATTCATGGGATAACCGAGCCTTCCTGATATCTCCATGATTATTTCCATGTCGTTTCTGGCGTCACCCGGTGGCTCCACAGCCTTTCTCACCCTCTGAACCCGCCGTTCGGTGTTGCTGAAGGTGCCGTCTTTTTCGGCAAAACAGGTGGACGGCAGTATTACATCGGCGAGTTCCGCAGTCTCGGTCAGGAAGATATCCTGTACCACCATCAAATCAAGCTTTTTCAGGGCTTCAACCGTATGGTGCTGGTTCGGGTCTGTCAGCACAGGGTTTTCACCCATTATATAAAGCGCCTTCAACTTTCCTTCGGCTGCAGCAGGCACCATTTCCGTAGACTTCATGCCGGGCTTTGGAGAGAGGGTGACTCCCCAGGCCTTCTCAAACTTCGCCCTTATATCGGGCAGGTCCACCCGCTGATACCCCGGATACACGTTTGGCGCGCAGCCCGCGTCCGATGCGCCCTGCACATTGTTCTGTCCCCTGAGCGGATTGACGCCGGTGGACTCCCTGCCTATATTTCCGGTTAGGAGCGCAAGGTTTGCGACCGCGTTAACATTGTTTGTCCCGCAGGTATGCTGCGTTATACCCATTGTATAAAATATGCTGGCATTTCGGGATCCCCCGTAAAGCCTTGCAGCCTTGATTATGTCTTCTTTAGGCACACCGGTTATCCCCTCAACGTATTGCGGGGTAAACTCATCTAAGGATGTCTTCCATTTATCAAAGCCCTCGGTCCGCTCATTTATGAAGGCCTCATTGTGGAGCCCTTCTTTAAGGATTACATGAGCCAGACCGTTTAGCAATGCGATGTCGGTGCCGGGCCTGAGGTTCAGGAAGAGTTCCGAAAACCTGGTCATGGGTACGCCCCTGGGGTCTGCGACTATTATCTTTGCGCCCTTTCTGTGTGCCCTTATCATCCTGTTGGCTATGACCGGATGGGTCTCTTTCGTGTTTGAGCCGATTATGAAAATCACCTCAAGACCATCAATCTCCCTTAAGGAGTTGGTCATTGCCCCGGAACCGAATATTGCGGCCAGACCGGCCACTGTTGGGGAGTGTCAGAGACGGGCGCAGTGGTCAACATTGTTGGTGCCGACCGCAGCGCGTATCAGTTTTTGGAACAGGTAATTCTCTTCATTGGTACACCTTGCGGAGGAAAGCCCGCCTATGGAGTCAGGACCGTATTTTGCTTTGATATGCTTTAGCCTTGATGAGATGAGGTCAAAGGCTTCTTCCCATTCAGCCTCCCTGAACGCGTTTTTGCCGTTTGAAGGCTCGCCTTTGGGAACAATCCTGATAAGCGGTTTTTTGAGGCGTTCGGGGCTGTTTATGAATTTGTATCCGAACCTGCCTTTGACACAGAGCAGGCCTTCGTTCAGGTTGTCCTCGGCTGAAGTAACTTTTATGACCTCGTTGTCCCTGACGTGAAGGGTGATGTTGCAGCCGGTCCCGCAGTAAGCGCAGACAGTATCCGTTTTCCTGACGTTTTTCGTCCTGCCTTTTCGGGCCCACTGCTTTCCGGTCAATGCGCCGGTAGGACAGACCGAGACGCACTGGCCGCAGAACTCGCAGTCAAGGGACCTTTCATAGGGAGGGCATACCTTTGACTTGAAGCCCTTGTATGCGAAGTCAATCGCTCCGACCCCCTGCACCTCTTCGCATATCCTTACGCACCTGCCGCAGAGGATACATTTCTCCATGTCCCTTGCGATAAACGGATTTTCGTCGTTGTCCTTGTATGAACGCCGCTCGCCGAAGAAGACGCCGCCTTCAGCGCCCCTGAGTGGTGAAAGACCATGCAGATAAACCAGTTCCTGGAGTTCGCAATCACCGGCCTTCTCGCAGACCATGCAGTCGTTGGGGTGGTCGGAAAGTATAAGCCCGAGGATCGTCTTCCGCATGTTCAGCAGTTGTTCAGTGGAGGTGAAGACCTCCATGCCGTCGGCTGCCGGCGTAGTGCAGGAGGTAACAGGTTGAGGGACGCCTTTTATCTCTACGATACAAAGCCTGCAGCCGCCGAAGGGGGTAAGTTTGGGATGATGACAGAGAGTGGGGATGGATATACCGAGCAAACCGGCGGCTTCCAGAACCGTAGTCCCTTCTTGAACCTCTATTTTTCTCCCGTCAATAGTTAGCTTCATTGAAACCGGCTCCAAAGTATGGATGTAATATCGGCTTATCTGAAACAGGCTGCCGAGGAGTAAGAATAATATCACAGGGAACGTTATTTTTCCAAGGCCGCCGGCACGCCTCACAGGGCATACGCATTATCTGCCTAAAGCAGCCATATTATGTCATTGTCTCGGAAATGGTCTCTAAGCTGTCATTCCGGCTTGTCCGGAATCTTTTTGAAAAAGGACTCCGACTATCCCCACGCATGCTTGATGGGGAATTAGGGACGCACTTCCGCACTTTTCAAAATCGTCAAAACAGTGTAAGTTATTATCTGATATGGGAAAGTTAGAGTTGGGATGACTAACAAACCAATTCCGATATTGTCGGGGCGGTTTTTGTCCGACAACCGGGCGACTAACATCGGATTTCTGATGTTAGGACAATTAACGGTTTAATAACTGGTTAATTATTGCCCTCAAGTGAAGTAAGTCTGCGGACTATGTTTGTAAAAGGTGACTGCAAGAAACGGGGTCAGGTCTTGCTTTGTGATCTTTTCGCAAATGATAAAGGCGTGATAAAATATCATTGCTGTCCAAAATAGCCGGTCATCAGGAAACCAGTCTTTGTAATAGAAGCTGTTTTTGACAGGTTTTGGTGTTTTCCATTTTCAGGTTCCCATTTATGCTGTCCAAATTATGCATAACTCAATGTCATCTGGTCAGGTGCGTATTCCGCTGATTCCGGCCAGTCATTCCGCTGTCGTTCCCGCCACGTGTTCCGGTCATCCCGGCCACTTCAGAAAGCATAGCGAAGCTGGACGCTTTTATCTTACTTGTGCTGGTCTGTCTGC